>Ga0247831_1000976_pt1 | contig 58124 bp, 62 predicted proteins | sample LaCruzMarch2015__9_FD_192406 | JGI IMG/M metagenome (GOLD analysis project Ga0247831, IMG submission 192406) | Freshwater microbial communities from meromictic Lake La Cruz, Castile-La Mancha, Spain - LaCruzMarch2015_1m | ecosystem: Environmental > Aquatic > Freshwater > Lake | place: Spain...
GCGCGTCGTCGACATCCTCGCCACGCCGCGCACGCTGGAGACGGTCGCCACCTCGGTCGCTCTGGTGCTGGCGGTGGTGACGGCCTGTCTGATCGTCGGCGTGCCCACGGCGTGGCTCCTCGCCCGAGCGAATCTGCCGCTGCGCGGTGTGTGGCTGGTCACCGCCGCCCTGCCGCTGGCCGTGCCGTCCTATGTCGCCGCCTACGCGTGGATCTCCCAGTTCCCCGCGATGAGCGGATTCTGGGCGGCCGTGCTGATCCTCACCCTGGTCTCGTTTCCCTACGTCGTGCTGCCGGTGACGGCCGCGCTGCGGACCGCCGATCCCGCCGTGGAGGAGGTGGCCCGCGCGCTCGGGCGCGGTCCTGTGCGCGCGTTCGCCGCGGCCACGCTGCCGCAGGCCTGGCCGGCAGCCGCGGGCGGGGCGTTGCTCGTGGCGCTCTATGTACTGTCCGATTTCGGGGCCGTTGCCCTGCTGCGGGTGGACGCGTTCACCCGCGTCATCTACGCGTCCTATCGCGCCAGCTTCGACCGGATCGGTGCCACCGTGCTCGCCCTGGTTCTCGTCGTCCTTGCGGCCGTGCTGGTGACCGCGGAACGCCGCATCCGCGGCCGCGCCCTGCGGTGGCGGGTGGGCACGGGTGTTCAGCGACGGGTGGCCCCGATCCGACTCGTCGGAGTGGCTCGCGTGGCCGCACTGTGTTGGCTCAGCGGACTCACTGCACTGGCGCTCGGCGTGCCCCTGGTCTCGTTGCTGTTGCGCATGGTCGAGCACAGCAGGTCTCCGCTGATCCTTGCCGAACTGGTCGCCGCCGCAACGACCTCCGTCGCCGTCTCGTTCGCCGGCGCGGTGTTGGCCGTCGCCCTGGCCCTTCCCGTCGGCATCCTCGCGGGCCGCTACCGCACACCACTGGTTCGCACTGTCGAGACTCTGTCCTTCACCGGTCACGCCCTGCCCGGCGTGGTGGTGGGACTGTCGCTGGTATTCCTGACCCTCGCGGTGGCGCCCTTCGCCTACCAGAGTGTCGCGGTTCTGGCCGTCGCCTACGCGGTGCTCTTCGGGCCCAAGGCGGTGGCCGCTACCCGAAGTGCCACCGCCGCGGTGCCGCCGATACTCGAGGAGACCGCCCGCACCCTTGGACTCGGCCCGGTTCGGGCCTGGGCCACCACAACGCTGCGTCTCACCCTGCCCGGGGTTGCCGCCGGCGGGATTCTGGTCATGCTCACCGCCATGAAAGAATTGCCCGCAACGCTGATGCTGCGGCCCACCGGCCTGGACACCCTGGCGACTGAGCTGTGGAGCAGGACCGACGTTGCCGCCTACGGATCGGCGGCGCCGTACGCGATCACTCTGGTCGCACTGGCGGCGGTGCCCGCGTGGCTGCTGGGCCGCGCGGTCGGGCCAATCCGCGAAGCGGGAGAGGTGGACACGTGACCGGCGTATCGGTTCGCGGGATCAGCTTCCGCTATCACCGGAACGCGCAGGACCACAGCAATGTCATCGACCACCTCGATCTCGAGGTTCCCTCCGGTTCCCTGGTGGCGGTGCTCGGTGCCAGCGGTTCGGGGAAAACCACCCTGCTGCGCCTCCTGGCCGGATTCCTCCGACCGGACTCCGGCACGGTGCTGTTCGGCGATCGAGTCGTCGCCCGCGCCGGCGCGGGGGCTGCGGACGCCTTCCTACCGCCGGAAAAACGCCGGGTCGGCATCGTCCCGCAGGAGGGGGCGTTGTTTCCACACCTGACCGTCAGCGGAAATGTCGGGTTCGGACTACCCCGCAGTGATCGGGACCGAATCACCGAGGTGTTGGAGATGGTGCAGATGGGCGATTACGCCGACGCCCGGCCGCACGATCTCTCCGGCGGTCAGCAGCAGCGCGTCGCCCTGGCCCGCGCATTGGCGCCGAGGCCGGACGTCATCCTTCTCGACGAGCCGTTCAGTTCCCTGGATGCCTCGCTGCGCACACACCTTCGGGCCGACGTGCGCGAGGTGCTTCGCGCGGAGGGCACGACCGCCCTGATGGTCACCCACGACCAGGATGAGGCGCTGTCCATCGCCGATCTCGTGGCCGTGATGCGTGGCGGCCGCATCGTGCAGTCAGGGACCCCGCGGGAGGTTTATGACGCGCCGGTTGATCTGGAGGTGGCGCGATTCGTCGGTGACGCGGTCGAACTGAACCTGACGACGTCACCGCCAACGCCGGTGACCGCCGGGGTATCCCAGGTCTCATGCGCCCTCGGTGAGGTTCGGGTGCGTGCGGTCGGCTCGGGGGCGTCGGCGGGTTTCGGCGGAGCCCCGGCCGTGGTTGTCCTTCGCCCCGAGCAACTCGTGCTGTCCGTCCCCGATCGCAGCGCCGGTTCCGGCGCCGGTGCCGGCGTGGTGCGCGAGGCGGCCTATTTCGGTCACGACTCGCTGGTGGGAGTTGAACTCGCCGACGGGACCCGGATACCGGTTCGGATCGCAGGCGGCGCACCGCCGCCGCGACCCGGCGACGCCGTGGTGGTCGGCGTTACCGGCGAGGGTCTGCTCTACCGGACCCGCGACCACATAGCCACTACACCCTGTAGTTGACGGCGGTGTCCCGACTGGAACACTGGTGTCCATGACCGAGTCGGCGGGAACCACGAGCATCTCGGCGAAGCTCTTCGCCGAGGCCTGCGAGGTCATCCCGGGCGGGGTCAACTCCCCGGTGCGGGCGTTCAACTCCGTCGGCGGGACTCCCCGCTACATGACCTCGGCCCGGGGCTGCTGGCTCACCGACGCCGACGGCAACCGCTACGTTGACCTGATCTGCTCCTGGGGGCCGATGATTCTGGGCCACGCCCACCCGGCGGTGGTGGAGGCGGTGCAGCGGGCGGCGGCCGACGGGCTGTCCTTCGGTGCGCCGACACCGGGCGAGACCGAGTTGGCCGCCGAGATCATCGCCCGGGTCGCCCCGGTGCAGCGGGTGCGCCTGGTGAACTCCGGCACCGAGGCCACCATGAGCGCGGTGCGCCTGGCCCGCGGCTTCACCGGCCGGGCCAAGATCGTCAAGTTCTCCGGCTGCTACCACGGACACGTCGACGCGCTGCTGGCCGACGCCGGCTCCGGAGTCGCCACCCTGGGCCTGCCGTCGTCGCCCGGGGTCACCGGCGCCACCGCCGCCGACACGATCGTGCTGGCCTACAACGACATTGCCGCGGTGGAGGAGGCCTTCGCCGCGTACGGCGACACCATCGCCGCGGTCATCACCGAGGCGGCACCGGGAAACATGGGTGCCGTCGCGCCGCTGCCCGGATACAACGCCGCACTGCGCCGGATCACCGCACAGTACGGCGCGCTGCTGATCGTCGATGAGGTGATGACCGGCTTCCGGATCAGCCGATCCGGCTGGTACGGAATCGATCCGGTGGACGCCGACCTGTTCACCTTCGGCAAGGTGATGAGCGGAGGCCTGCCGGCGGCGGCCTTCGGCGGCCGTACCGACGTGATGGAACGCCTCGCGCCACTCGGGCCGGTGTATCAGGCGGGCACGCTGAGCGGAAACCCGGTCGCGGTGGCCGCCGGACTGGCCACCCTGCGCCACGCCGACGACTCGGTGTACGCCGCGTTGGACGCCAATGCCGACCGATTGGACCTCTTGCTGACCGGGGCACTGACCGATGCCGCTGTGACGCATCAGGTTTCGCGGGCCGGTAACTTCCTGTCAGTCTTCTTCGCCGAGGAACCCGTCCGCGACTTCGCCGCTGCCCGTGCCAGCGAGACCTGGCGATTCCCGGCGTTCTTCCACGCCCTGCTTGACGCCGGCGTCTATGCGCCACCGAGTGCCTTCGAGGCCTGGTTCGTCTCGGCGGCTCTCGACGACGAGGCCTTCGAGCGGATCGCCGACGCCCTGCCGGCCGCGGCGCGGGCCGCCGCCCAGGCGAGGCCGTGATGACCGTGCAACCCCGGACCACGGTGCATGTGATGCGCCACGGCGAAGTGCACAACCCGGAGAAGATCCTCTATGGGCGCAAGCCGGGTTTCTACCTGTCCGAGCGCGGCAAGTCCCAGGCTCAGGCGGTCGCCGACGCACTGGCCGGTCACGATATCGTCGCCGTCGTCGCCTCGCCACTGGAGCGTGCCCAGCAGACCGCGGCGCCGATCGCCGGCCACCACGGCGTGACCATCGGCACCGACGGTGACCTCATCGAGAGCGAGAACATCTTCGAGGGCCAACGGGTGTCACCCGGCGACGGCGCCCTGCGGGACCCGCGTAACTGGAGATACCTGCTCAACCCGCTGCGGCCGTCCTGGGGAGAGCCGTATGCCCAGGTGGCCGCGCGGATGCGGCGCGCCGTCAACGAGGCCCGGTCCTTGGGTGTCGGACATGAGGTGGTGTGCGTGAGTCATCAACTGCCGGTGGAGATTCTGCGCCGTTCGATGCTGGGCCACCGGCTGCCACACGACCCGCGCAAGCGCATGTGCGATCTCGCGTCACTGAACACCTTCGTCTTCGACGGGGATGAACTGGTGGACTGGAAGTACTGGGAGCCGGCGGGAGAGTGAAGCGGTTCATCGCGAGCGCGCTCATCGCGACGGTGGCACTGATCGCCGGCTGCTCCACCGGTGACGACGCCGTTGCCCAGGGCGGCACCTTCGAGTTCGTCGCCCCGGGTGGTCAGACCGACATCACCTATGACCCGCCGCAGAGCCGCGGACGACCGGGTCCGGTGTCGGGTCCTGACCTGATGGACCTGACGCGCACCATCTCGCTGCGCGACTTCGCCGGCAAGGTGGTGGTGATCAATATCTGGGGGCAGTGGTGCGGGCCGTGTCGCGCCGAGATCACCCAGTTGCAGAAGGTCTATGACGCCACCCGCGAGCAGGGCGTCGCGGTTCTGGGAATCGATGTGCGCGACAACGACATCGATGCGCCGCGGGACTTCATCACCGACCGCAAAATCACCTTCGACTCGATCTACGACCCGTCCATGCGCACCATGATCGCCTTCGGCGGGAAGTACCCCACCACCGTGATTCCGTCGACCGTGGTGCTGGACCGCGATCATCGGGTCGCTGCGGTGTTCCTGCGCGAGCTGCTTGCCGAGGATCTGCTGCCGCTCGTGCAACGGTTGGCGGCCGAGCCGGTAGCGGCGGGCGGGGACACCCCGCGGTGAGCGGTCTGGCCGAGACGGCGGCCGCCGGCCCCCTGCTGGTGGCGTTGGGGCTAAGCGTGCTGGCCGGCCTGGTGTCGTTCGCCTCGCCGTGTGTGGTCCCGCTGGTTCCCGGCTATCTGTCCTACCTTGCTGCGGTGGTCGGTGTGGACGGCGCCGACGCGACCCGACGCTGGCGGGTCGTCGGCTCGGCGGCGTTGTTCGTGGCCGGATTCACCGTGGTGTTCGTCATGGGCACCGTCGCGGTGCTCGGGATGACGACGACGCTGATCACCAATCAGGTTGTGCTGCAACGTATCGGCGGCGTGGTGACGATCATCATGGGACTGGTGTTCATCGGGTACATCCCGGCACTGCAGCGACAGGTGCGGTTCACCCCGCGCCGGCTGGCGGGGCTGGCCGGGGCGCCTCTGCTCGGCGCGGTGTTCGCCCTCGGTTGGACACCGTGTCTGGGCCCGACGCTGACCGGCGTGATCGCCGTCGCATCCGCCACCGATGGAGCCAGCGTCACCCGGGGTGTGGTGCTGGTGATCGCCTATTGCCTGGGCCTGGGCATCCCGTTTCTTGCGCTGGCGGTGGGTTCGGGGTGGGCCGTCGGCGCCTTCGACTGGTTGCGCCGAAACACGCGCGCCATTCAGGTCCTCGGCGGCGTCCTGCTGATCATCGTGGGACTGGCCCTGGTGACCGGAGCGTGGAACGAGTTCATCTCATGGATACGGGATGGTTTCGTCAGTGATGTGAGGCTGCCGATATGACCCTGCTGTTGAAGGGATGGCGCGCGCTGACCTCGATGGGCACCGCGTTGGCACTGCTGTTCCTGCTCGCACTCGGGGCGGTGCCCGGCGCACTGCTGCCCCAGCGCAGCCTCAACGAGTCCAAGGTCGAGCAGTACCTGGCCGCGCATCCGGTGCTCGGTCCCTGGCTGGACCGACTGCAACTGTTCGACGTGTTTTCCAGCTTCTGGTTCACCGCCGTCTACGCACTGCTGTTCATCTCGCTGGTGGGTTGTCTGACGCCGCGGACCTTCGAGCACATTCGCGGTCTGCGTGCGGTGCCGGTGGCCGTCCCGCGCAACCTCGGCCGGCTGCCCAAACACGCCCGGGCGGACGTCGCCGGCTCACCCGAGGCCCTCGCGGCGCTGATCTCCGACGAGTTGCGCGGGTGGCGGCGGGTCACCCGGCAGGTCGGCGATGTCACGGAGATCTCTGCCGAGAAAGGCTATCTGCGCGAATTCGGCAACATCGTCTTCCATTTCTCGCTACTGGGCCTGTTGGCCGCCGTCGCGATCGGAAAGTTGTTCAGCTACGAGGGCAACGTCATCGTGATCGCCAACGGCGGGCCCGGTTTCTGCTCGGCGTCCCCGGCCGCATTCGACTCGTTCCGGGCCGGCAACAGCGTCGATGGCACCTCGCTGTATCCGATGTGCCTGCGGGTCAACGACTTCCAGGCCCGGTACCTGCCCAATGGGCAAGCCACCGCGTTTGTGTCGAACATCGAGTACCAAGCCGGGGATGACCTGGCATCGGGAACCTGGCGGCCCTACACACTGGAGGTCAACCATCCGCTGCGGATCGGCGGAGACCGGGTATACCTCCAGGGCCACGGCTACGCGCCGACTTTCACCGTGACTTTCCCCGGCGGGCAGACGCGCACCCAGACCATCCAGTGGCGCCCGGACGACGCCCTGACCCTGCTGTCCTCCGGCGTGGTCCGTGTCGACCCGCCGGCCGGCTTGTATCCGCCGGATCAGCGACGCAAAAACCAGATCGCGATCACCGGGTTGCTCGCCCCGACTCAGCAGTTGGACGGCACCTTGCTGTCGTCGGGTTTCCCGGCGTTGAACGACCCCGCGGTAGCGATCGACATCTACCGCGGCGATGCCGGCCTGGACAGCGGACGGCCGCAGTCGCTGTTCACCCTGGACAGCCGTCTCATCGAGCAGAAGCGGCTGACGAAGGTCAAGCGAACCAACCTGACCCTTGGTCAGGAGGTCCGGCTGGACGACGGCACGGTGGTGCGCTTCGACAAGGCGACTCCGTTCGTCAACCTCCAGGTTTCGCATGACCCCGCCCAGGTGTGGGTGCTGGTGTCGGCGATGACAATGATGGCCGGGCTGCTGGTCTCGCTGATCGTGCGCCGGCGCCGGGTGTGGGCGCGGATCACCCCCGACGGCACCGGTACCGTGAGGGTGGAGTTGGGCGGACTGGCTCGCACCGACAATTCCGGTTGGGGCGGCGAGTTCGACTCGCTCACCCGGCGAGTGGCGGAGGCGGATCGCAGATGAACACCGAGAGCATCGACATCGGTCTGGCCCGGTACTCCGATTGGGCGTTCACCGCCTCGATCGTCGTCCTGGTCCTGGCCCTGCTGCTGCTTGCCGTCGAACTGGCCTCCAGTCGAAGCCGCCGGGTCGCCGAGCGCGAACTGGTGGCCGCCGGCCACGTCCCGGTGGACGCCGATCGACCCGGAGTTGTCGTCGAGACTCCGGCACCGACACTGGCGGAGCGATTCGGCAAGGCCGGCCTCTCCCTGGTCTATCTCGGAACCGCACTGCTGTTCGGGTGCATCGTGCTGCGCGGGTTGTCCACATCCCGGGCGCCGTGGGGCAACATGTACGAGTTCATCAACCTGACGAGCCTGTGCGGACTGCTCGCCGCCGCGGTGGTGCTGCGCCGGCCGGCCTACCGGTCGCTGTGGGTGTTTGTGCTTGTCCCGGTGCTGATCCTGCTGACCGTCTCGGGCCGCTGGCTCTACACCCACGCCGCGCCGGTCATGCCCGCACTGCAGTCCTACTGGCTGCCGATCCACGTCTCGGTGGTCAGCCTCGGCTCCGGGGTGTTTCTGGTGGCGGGGGTGGCCAGCGTCCTGTTCCTGCTGAAGATGTCGCGTTTCGGCGAACCGGGACGCTCGGACTCCCTGCTGGGGCGGATCGTCTCGCGTCTGCCGGATGCGCAGAGTTTGGACCGGATCGCCTACCGCACCACGATCTTCGCGTTCCCGGTATTCGGCTTCGGGGTGATCTTCGGCGCCATCTGGGCCGAGGAGGCCTGGGGCCGCTACTGGGGCTGGGATCCCAAGGAGACGCTGTCGTTTATCGCGTGGGTGATTTACGCGGCGTACCTGCACGCGCGATCGACTGCGGGTTGGCGCGACAAGAAAGCCGCGTGGATCAACGTCGCGGGATTCGTCGCGATGCTGTTCAACCTGTTCTTCATCAACCTGGTGACCGTGGGCCTGCACTCCTACGCCGGAGTCGGCTAGCGCGGGTTCTTTTCGCCGCCGCCGATTTTCCAGAGGAAGTCCGGGTCATCATCGGGCCCGATGACCCGGGTGGGGGGCTTATGGGCGTTGGCGCGAACGGCCCGCACGCCGAAGTAGGCCACGGTGGCGACAGCCACGATGATCAGCAGGTACAGCACAAGAAAACCTCCTTGGTACGAATATACGCGCGTCGGTAGTGTGGGCTCCGTGACGGATCTCAACAGCGCCGACGGCCGCAGCGACGGACGCACTACCGGCCGCCTGCTCGCCGATGTGGCGGCCTACACGCTGGCCCGGCTGGTACTGGTGGCAGCGTTGACGGCGGTCATCTTCTATGGCGCGCATCTGATCGGCATCGCCGAATTCCCCCTTGTGGTCGCGATGCTGTTCGCGATCGTGATCTCGCTACCGCTGGGGATCTGGTTGCTGGCTCCGCTGCGCCGCCGCGCCACTGCGGGCATCGCACAGGTTGATGAGCGCCGTCGCAGCGACCGCGAGCAGTTGCAGGCCCGACTGCGCGGCGAGAGTGAGTCGTAACGACCGCTCAGCGGCCTAACGCCAGCGCGCTCGCCACCGCGACCGACCACACCAGCATGGTCAGACCGGTGTCGCGCAACACCGCGATGAGGTCCCGGCCGCCCTGCCCGCGGCGCACCGGCCCGGCGGCTCGGACCGCCAGGGGCACCGCGAGCAGACCCAGCGCGCACCACGGCGTGGACCGCATCAACGCCACCGTGAGAATCCCGGCCAGCCCCAGCAGGGCCTGGTAGAGCACCCGGGTGCGGGCATCGCCGATCCGGACCGCCAGCGTCATCTTGCCGCTGACCGCGTCGGTGGGAATGTCACGCAGGTTGTTGGCGACCAGTACCGCCGAGGACAGCGCGCCGGTGGCCACCGCCAGCGTCACCCCGACGAGATCGATCCGCAACGCCTGGGTGTACTGAGTGCCCAGTACCGCGACCAGACCGAAGAAGATGAATACTGCGAACTCGCCGAAACCGGAGTAGCCGTAGGGGCGCGAGCCCCCGGTGTACCCCCAGGCGGCGGCGAGGCACGCCGCGCCCACCGCGATCAGCCACGGTGCGCTCACCCATGCCAGTGCCACACCGGCGACGGCGGCGAACACCAGGCTGATGATCGCGGCGGCCAGGACGGAGCGCGGGGCGGCGATCTTCGAGCCCACCAGCCGAAGCGGTCCGGCACGGTCGTCGTCGGTGCCACGGATCCCATCGGAGTAGTCGTTGGCGTAGTTCACCCCGATGATCAGGCTGACCGACACCGCCAGGGCCAGCAGGGCCTTCCACCACAGTGCGCCGTGCAGCCAGGCCGCCGCACCGGTGCCGGCGATCACCGGGGCGATCGCATTGGGCAGGGTGCGCGGGCGCGCGCCGGAGACCCACTGCGCGAGAGTCGCCATCAGCGGCCGGCCAGTTCCAGGACGAGGTTGATGGTGCTGGCCAGCACGACCGCGCCCAGCATGAACGACACCAGTCCCTGCGCCAGCACCGACCCCCGCATGGACCGGCTGGCCAGATCGGTGTCGGAGACCTGATAGGTCATGCCGACCGTGAAGGCCAGATAGGCGAAGTCAAGGAAGCGCGGCCGGTAGTCGCTCTGGTGGAACGCGATGACATCGGGTTCGCCGCCCAGGTAGTACAACTGCGCGTAGCGAAGCATGAAGGTGGTGTGGACGGTCAACCAGGCCGCGATGACGCTGAGGATGCCGATCGCCGCCTCGCCGAGTTGACGCTCATCTCCGGCGGCGGCCAGCAGATAGCCCACGCCGACCAGGCTGGCGATGCTCGCGATCAGCACGACGAGGTGTGACACCGTCGGCGTGCCGTCCTCGTGTCGCTGCCTGACGTGGTTCTCGGTCTGGGCGCCATCCAGTGGAGCCACCACCAACCATGTCGTGGCGAGGTAGAGGGTCGCGCCAACGATCCAGCCCACCGCCGGCGAATAGTGCCATTCGTGGCGCACCGTGCCGGTCAGTACTGCGGCCAGCACCCCCAGTGCCAACGCCATCGCCATCCGGACCATGGCGGTGAGCCTAACGGTGCCGGGGCGCATACTGGTGCGGTGAAAACAAAGATCTGCGAGCAGTTCGGCATCGAGTTTCCGCTGTTCGCCTTCAGCCACTGCCGTGACGTCGTCGCCGCGGTGAGCAATGCGGGTGGATTCGGTGTCCTCGGCGGGGTGGCGTTCACTCCTGATCAACTCGAGAAGGAGTTGTGCTGGATCGACGACCACGTCAACGGCAAGCCCTACGGTGTCGACATCATCGTTCCGGCCAAGTTCGAGGGCAAGGGCGAGAATCTGACGGCGGCCCAACTCGCCGACCGCATTCCCGAGGATCACCGTAGCTTCATCGCCGAATTGCTTGCCGAGCATGACATTCCGATCGAAGAGACCCGGATCGCGTCCTCGGCACTCTCCGGCGACACCGGCCGGAGTCTGCTGGAGGTCTCGCTGAAGCACCCGATCAAACTGATGGCCAACGCCCTGGGCGTGCCGCCGGACTACATGATCGCCGCCGGCAAGGAGCGGGGTATCCCGGTCGCCGCATTGGTCGGCGCCAAAGAGCACGCGATCAAGCAGGTGCAGGCGGGCGTCGATCTCATCGTGGTGCAGGGCACTGAGGCCGGCGGCCACTGCGGCGAAGTCACCACCTTGGTGCTCATCCCCGAGGTGCTCGACGCGATCGCCGAGATCCCGGGCGGCAAGGATGTTCCGGTGCTTGCCGCCGGCGGCATCGTGACCGGCAGGCAGATGGCGGCGTGCGTGGCGATGGGCGCGGCCGGGGCGTGGACCGGTTCGGTGTGGTTGACCACCGAAGAGGCCGAGACTGCGCCGTTCACCAAACAGAAGATGCTGAGGGCTTCCTCGCGCGATACCGTTCGTTCGGCCGGGCGTACCGGAAAGCCGTCGCGGCAACTGCGTTCGGACTGGACCGACGCCTGGGCGCCGAATCCTAAAGGCCGCCAACCATTGCCGCTGCCACTACAGGCCATGATCGCCGAGCCAGCCCTGCGCCGTATCGATAAGCTCGCCGAGGGCGGCCACCCGGGCGCGCAGGCGCTGTCGACCTACTGGGTCGGGCAGGGGGTGGGTCTGATGAACAAGATCAAGCCCGCCCGCGAAGTGGTACTGGAGTTCATCGAGGACTACCTGTCAGCAGCCGAGCGGCTGTGCCGCTCGATCGAGGATTGAGGGTGACCCAGCAGACGCCCGGCCTGCGACCGCACTTCGAGGACGTCCAGCACCATTACGACCTCTCCGACGACTTCTTTGCGTTGTTCCTGGACCCGACCCGCACCTACAGCTGCGCCTACTTCGAGCGTGCTGACCTCACACTCGAGCAGGCCCAGATAGCCAAGATCGATCTGGCGTTGGACAAATTAGGGCTTAAACCGGGCATGACGCTGCTCGACATCGGCTGCGGATGGGGTGCGGCCTCGCTGCGCGCACTCCAGCGCTACGACGTCAACGTCATCGCGCTGACCCTGAGCCGCAATCAGCAGGCTTACGTCGAAGGGTTGCTCGCGCAGTCCGGCAGCACCCGCTCGGCTCGGGTGTTGCTCGAGGGCTGGGAGCGCTTCCACGAGCCGGTGGACCGGATCGTCGCGATCGGGCCGCTGGAGCATTTCGGCTACGACCGCTACGACGAGTTCTTCAGCAGGGCTTATGAATTGCTGCCGGCCGACGGCACCATGCTGCTGCACTGCATCGTGGCGTCCAGCAAGGCTGAACTCGCCGAGCGCAACCTGCCGGTGACGATGCAACTGCTGCGGTTCATCAAATTCATCATCGACGACATCTTCCCCGGCGGTCGCTTACCACTGGTGGCGATGGTCGAGGAGCACGCCACCCGCGCCGGATTCACGGTGAACCGGGTCCAACCGCTGCAGCAGCACTATGCACGGACCCTCGACCTGTGGTCCGCCGCCCTGGAAACGCGGCGGGATGAGGCGATCGCGCTCCAGTCCACCGAGGTCTACGACCAGTACATGAGGTATCTGACCGGGTGCGCCGAATTGTTCCGCGACGGCTACACCAACGTGTGCCAATTCACTCTCGACAAGTCTCGGCGGCGCTGACCGGCGCTACGCGGCCGCCAGTGGCAACCGCACCTCGAAGCGGGCACCGGTGGTGAGGTTGTGTGCGGACAGTGTTCCTCGGTGGGCCCTGACCAGACCGGCGGCGATTGCCAGGCCGAGTCCCGATCCGCTGGGCAGTGACGAATCCGACCGCGGCACACGGTGATTGGAACCCCGATAGGCGACGTCGAAAACCCTCGGTAGATCCGCCGCGTCGATGCCGACACCGGTGTCGTCCACCCGGGCCCACGCCCCGTTGTCGTCGGCACCGACCGCCAGTGTCACCGACCCGCCGGCCGGCGTGTGGGCGATCGCATTGGCCACCAGATTGGAAAGCACCCGCACCAGCGCACGGTCGCTGCCGATCACGCGGACCGGCACCTCGGGTAGATCGACCCGCAACGCCACCCCCGCGCGATCGGCGGCGATGCGGTGGGTGGTGAGTACGTCGTCGACGACCTCGTCGAGTGCCACTCGTTCGTAGGGTGCCGTCACCGCGCCGGCATTGATCTTCGCCATCTCGAACAGGTCGTCGACCATCTCGGAAAGCCGGATGGTCTCCTGCTCGATGTTCTTCGCCTGGGTGCGGACTTCGTCCTCACGCACCACACCGTCGGCAATCGCCTCCGCGAGGGCACGGATACCGGCCAGTGGCGTCCGCAGATCGTGGCTGACGAAGGCCACCAACTGCCGGCGAGACTGCTCGGCCATCCGCTCTGCGTCCTGAATCTCCTTCTCCCACACCGTTCGCCGGGCCTGATAACGGGCCAACATCACCGCGGCAGGCAGTGTGACGACAGCCACGACAACCAGCACCACCGCGATGGCCTTGAAGGTGCTGCCCACCATGAACTGACTTGCCAGGAACACCCCGGCGAAGGTCGCCAGGGTGGGGATCAGCACCAAAGCGACCATGCTCACCGTCAGCGACCACGAACGGGCCAGCCGGATGATCAGCCCGCCGATGATCACCACCGGCAGCGAACCGCCCAGCGCCAGCAGGGCGACGTCGGTCAGGTCACTCGGCAGCACGCTCACCGCCGCCGACCTCACCTCGCCACAGGTAGCCGCGGCCCCAGACCGTCTGCACGCGATGGTGTTCGCCCAGTTTGGACCGCAACCGCTTGACGTGGACGGTGACCGTCGACAGGTCACCGAAGTCCCAGTTCCACACCCGCTTGAGCAATTCCTCGCGGGAGAACACGGTGTCGGTGTGGGTCATGAAGAACAGCAGGAGGTCGAACTCCCGGTTGGTCAGGCCGACCGACTGGCCGGCGACGGTGACCGCGCGCGCCGCGGTGGAGACGGCCAGTTGGCCGACGGTGATCTCCAACGGCACCGCCGCGGGTGGTGCCGGTGTGCGGCGCAGCACCGAGCGCACCCGCAACGCCAACTCCCGCGGACTGAACGGCTTGGTCAGATAGTCATCGGCGCCGGCCTCTAGTCCCGCGATGCGGTCGTCCTCCTCGCTCAGAGCGGTCAGCAGGATCACCGGCACGGTGTAGTCGCCGCCCTGGCGCAACGTCCGGCACAGCGACAGTCCGTTCGGGCCCGGCATCATCACGTCGAGAACGGCGACGTCGATCCGCTCAGTGCTCAGGACCCGCAGTGCTTCGTTGCCGTCGCCGACGACCCGAACCTCCAGGCCGTCCCGCTCGAGGTACCGGCGCACGACGTCGCGCACCACCGCGTCATCGTCGGCGATCAGAACCCGGGACGGCATCATCAGGTGAGCCTAATGGTGACATCGCCCCACCTGCTGCGTCGTCACTGTTTAGTCACCTCGCGTGGTCACCGCGCGCTTTACGGCCACCGCCCGCGCGTTTCACCAACCGTAGGCACCCGGGCCGGCCCCGTCGGCGTAGCGTTCGCGCAGCGTCCTGCGGTCGAGTTTGCCCGACGCCAGGCGCGGCAGTTCGTCGATGACGTGCAGTTCACGTGGTGCGGCGGTCGGGTCCAGTGACAGCGCGAGAAACTCCCTGACTTCATCCAGCGTCGGCCACGGCAGAGCGGGATCGGCGACCACTGCCGCTACCACCCGTTGGCCCAGGTGGTCGTCGGCCAACCCGAACACCGCACAGTCCTCGATCGCCCGATGACGGGACAGCGCCGCCTCAACAGGGCCCGGCATCACCGTCAGGCCCCCGGTCGTGATGGCCTCGTCGGCCCTGCCGAGTACCGCCAACAGCCCCGAATTATCCAGTGTTCCAATGTCATCGGTGTGAAACCAGCCCGGTTCGGCGAACGGGTCCGGTTGGGTGGGGTTGCGATACCCCTTGGCAAGGGTGGCCCCGCCGACGACGATGCGACCCGAACCGCTGTCGGTGGGGTCGTCGATCCGCACCCGCACCTCGTCCAGTGGCACGCCGTCGTAGACGCAACCGCCGGCGGTCTCGGCTGATCCGTAGGTGCGCACCACGGTGATGCCGGCCTCGCGAGCGCCGTCGACGATGGGTGGGGGTGCCGGGCCACCGCCGATCAGCACCGCATCCAGTTCAGCCAGTGCTGCCGTCGCCGCCGGGTCGCGCAGCGCTTTTGCCAGTTGGTTGGCCACCAGGGCGGTGTAGCGGCGCCCGGAGCCGAGTTGAGCCACCGCCGCGGGAAGGTGGCTCACCTGGAAGCCCGCGCAGAGGTTCAGTTCCACCGGCACCGTCCCGGCCAGCACGCTGCGGATCAGCACCTGCATTCCGGCAATGTGGAAGGTCGGCAGCGCCAGCAGCCAGCTACCCGGACCGCCCAGCCGGTCGTGGGCCGCTGAGGCACCGGCGATCAGTGCGGCCGGTGTCAACATCGCCCCCTTGGGCGTGCCGGTAGTGCCGGAGGTGGAGATGACCAGTGCGATGTCGTCATCGATGTCTTCGCCGATCCGCAAAGACGTTGTCAGCAGGTCACTTTCGCGCAGATCGCCGGCCGGGACGGGAACCAGCGGACCGTCGCGTCCGTCGAGTACCCCCTCCAGTGCGGCGAGCAGGGATAGCGCTGACGGCTCCCGTGGAACCGCCAGCGCGCGCAGGGTGGCTATTCGGCGTCCTCGGTGTCGCGCGGATCGTCCAGGGGCCAGCCGTGTGCCGCCAGCTTCTCCCGAACCCGGTCGACGTCGGCCGGGGCCGGCAACTCGTCGGTAATTCGCAGGATCTCCGCGCCGATATCGGCGAAGTCCGGTGCCGACAGTTCCTGGAGTTCGCGGGCGATCATGATCACCTCATCGGTGGTAAGCTGGCGCGACAGCAGGGCGAGGATCGGCAGGTAGTCGTTTTCCGGAACTCCGGAGGGGTAGCCCGCCCGCAGCCACGACACGACTGAGTTGAGGAACCGGTTCACCGTGTCACCTCCCAGTTGGGGCGTCCACAGGCACCCGCACGAGCGTCTCCAGGGTAGTGCTTTTCACGTTGCGGCGACCGGTTTAGCGAACCCGTCAGAATTCCGGCAACCGGTACGGCACCGGAACTGATGGTGAACGGCAGATGAACACCTGGGACGCTCCGATGAACTTGCTGATCAACGCCCTGGCGGGGTTATGCCAAAGATTAGACGAATGCCCTTTCTCGACCGCACAATGATGCCCGTGACCACAGAGACAATCATTCTGGTGATCCTGATCGCCACCGCGTTGGCGTTCGACTTCACCAACGGCTTCCACGACACCGGCAACGCCATGGCGACCTCGATCGCCACCGGCGCCCTCAAGCCGAAGACCGCCGTGGTGCTCGCCGGACTGCTGAACCTGGTCGGCGCGTTCCTCTCGGTGGAGGTCGCCATCACGGTGACCACCTCGGTGCTGCGGGTCCAGGACTCCAAAACCGGACAACTGCTCCCAGGAATCGACGCCTCGACCGGCTTGACCATCATCTTCGCCGGCCTGATCGGCGGCATCCTGTGGAACCTGCTGACCTGGCTGTTCGGCATCCCGTCAAGTTCCTCGCACGCACTGTTCGGAGGTTTGATCGGGGCCGGCTTGGCGGCACTGGGCACCAGTGGCGTCAACTGGAGTGGCGTCACCCAGAAGGTGCTGATCCCGGCCGTGGCCGCGCCAGTGATCGCCGGCCTGGTGGCCGCGTGCGGCACCTGGCTGGTCTACCGCATCACCCGAAAGGTGCTGGCAAAACGTCGGGAGACCGGCTTCCGCTGGGGCCAGATCGCGACCGCGTCCCTGGTCGCCCTGGCGCACGGCACCAACGACGCCCAGAAGACCATGGGTGTGATCGCCTTGGCGCTGATCACCACCGGCCACCTCACCGGCGACGTGAAGAACGACGGTCTGCCGTTCTGGATCATCGCCAGTTGCGCCATCGCCATCGGCCTGGGCACCTACATCGGCGGTTGGCGGGTCATCCGGACACTCGGCAAGGGCCTGGTGGAGATCGAGTCGCCGCAGGGTCTGGCCGCCGAGGCCTCCTCGGCCGCGATCATCCTCAGTTCCAGCGCGGCCGGCATGGCGCTGTCCACCACCCACGTCGCCACCGGATCGATCCTGGGCAGTGGCGTCGGTAAGCCGGGCGCGGAGGTGCGCTGGGCGGTGGCCGGCCGGATGGCAGTGGCGTGGCTGATCACCCTGCCGGCCGCCGCGTTGGTCGGGGCGCTGTCCTACTGGCTGTCGCACGCGGTGAAGAACCTCTCGGGTTCCCAACTGGCCGGCGACGGTCTGATCTTCCTGATCCTCGTCGGGCTGTCGGGCTACATGTGGTGGCGGGCTCAGCAGCAGAAGGTCGATAGCAGCAACGTCAACGCCGACTGGGACACCTCGACGAACTCGGTGGTACCCGCCGACGTCCGTGAGGCAACTGCGGCCGCCAAGACGCCCACCCCTGTCTGACCCACCCCGGTCTGACCCGTCCGTCGAACGAACAAAGGACACGTTGATGCATTACCTGGAAAGCATTCTCAAGGTGCTCGCCGTGGGACTTGTGCTCGGTGCCGGCCTGCCGGCGCTCTTCGCCGGCGGCATGCTCGCGTACTCCCACGGCGCCGGTGGGGAAGAGGCCGACCATCTGATGCACAAGGCGAACCCACCGCTGAAGTACTTCGGCATCCTGCTGTTCGTCATTGTCGGCCTGGTGATCGTTACCGGGGTGGCCTGGATTACCAAGTCGACGATCCTGCACCACTTCGGTATTGACCTGTTCCCGATGTTCGCCAAGAAGTGAGAATGCGATGACTGCTGTCGAGGGTAGTGCGGGTTTCGGCGATCACGTTCTGGACTGGTTGCACGAGGGCTACCCGCACGGCGTGCCGACTAAGGACTACTTCCCCCTGCTGGCGCTGCTGCTGCGGTCGCTGACCGAGGATGAGGTCGTCACGGCGGCCGCGACGGTCCTCAAGGGCAGCGATTTCGACACCCCGGTGTCCGAGGAGCAGATTCGCGACGCGATCCGCCAGGTCATCGCGAAGGATCCCAACCCCGAGGAGATCAATCAGGTCGCCGGGCGGCTGGCCTCGGTGGGCTGGCCCCTCGAGAACGGCCACCGGTAGAACCTGCGCCGCTGAGGCTTCTCAGGCCCGGGCGTCGCGGCGCAACGGATGCTCGGCGGGGATCTGCACGAAGATCAACGTCGTTCCGTCGGGGTCGGTGACGTGCATTTCGTGCAAACCCCACATCTCCGCACGGGCCTCCCGGGCGATGATCACTCCGCGGGCGACGAGTTCGTCCTGGGTGGCGTAGACGTCGCGCACCTGCAGCCACAGCGCTCCGGGAAATGGCCCGTTCGGTGTGGCCGGTGCACCGTGACCGGCCACTTCGATCAGTGACTGCCCGGCGTAAAACACTGTGCCGCCGGGGTATTCGCGGGCAATCGCCAGGCCGATCGCATCGCGGTAAAAGCTCAGTGAGCGTGCGTAGTCGCCGGGTCGCAGCAGCATCCGGCTCGCGAGAATCTCCATGGCACCCACCCTATGGCTGAACCCGCTGCTGCCGCAGTAGCCGGTTGAGAGCACTGGGCGCGACGATGTCGAGGGCCCGGGCGCCCACCCCGAAGCGGGGAGCGATGCGCACCGGGCGGTGCACGGCCGCGTCGATCATCCACCGCCCGGCCTCCCGCGAACTCAGCGCGGGCACACCGTCATAGGCCTTGGTCGGGGAGATCATCGGGGTGGCCACCAACGGGTAGTACAGCGTCGTCGAGTGCACGCCACTGCGGGCCCACTCGGTCCCGATCACCCGACTCACCGCGCTCAGCGCCGCCTTGGAGGCGTTGTAGACGCCGAACAGTGGCGGAGCCTCGGTGAGCACTCCCCAGGTGGCCACATTGATGATGTGGCCATCGCCGCGTTCGATCATGCCCGGTGCCAGGCCGCGGATCAGCCGCAGTGGCGAGTAGTAGTTGAGGGTCATGGTGCGTTCGACGTCGTGCCAGCGGTCCAGGGACTCGGCCAGCGGCCGCCGGATCGACCGCCCGGCGTTGTTGACCAGGATGTCCACTCCGCCGAATCGCTGCTCCACGGCGTCGCAGAGCGCATCGACAGCCTCGAGGTCGGACAGATCGCACGGGATCGCCGTCGCGGTCCCGCCGCTCTCGGCGATCCGTGCCGCCACCGCGTCAAGCAACTCGGCGCGGCGCGCCACGAGGATCACCTCCGCGCCCCGCGCGGCGAACTGCTCGGCACCGGCTTCGCCGATACCCGACGAGGACCCGGTGATCAGAACCCGCTTGCCGCGCAGCGGAATTCGGGTGCGACCGGACATCGTCAGGGTTGGCCGCATACCGGCCAGGGCGATCGCCTCGGTCAACCTTCGGCGCATGGTCACGAGTCTGAGTCCATGGATGCTTAGAAGTACCGGGGAAACGGACTGTAGTCGGGGTCGCGCTTCTCCAGAAAAGCGTCACGGCCCTCGACCGCCTCGTCGGTCATATAGGCCAGCCGGGTCGCCTCGCCGGCGAAGATTTGCTGGCCCACCAACCCATCGTCGAGCAGGTTGAACGCGAACTTCAGCATCCGTTGTGCCTGCGGCGACTTCGCGTTGATCCGCGCCGCCCAGTCCAACCCGACGTTCTCCAACTCGGCGTGGTCGACCACCCGGTTGACCGCGCCCATCTGATGCATCTGCTCGGCGGTGTAGTCCTCGCCGAGAAAGAAGATCTCCCGGGCGAACTTCTGGCCCACCTGCTTGGCGAGATAGGCGCTGCCGTAGCCGCCGTCGAAGCTGCCGACGTCGGCGTCGGTCTGCTTGAACCGGGCGTGCTCGCGGCTGGCCAGCGTCAGGTCGCAGGTCACGTGCAGGCTGTGCCCGCCGCCGGCGGCCCAGCCGTTGACCAGACAGATCACCACCTTGGGCATGAACCGGATCAGCCGTTGCACCTCGAGGATGTGCAATCGGCCGGCCCGGGCGGCGTCCACGGTGTCGGCGGTCTCGCCGTCGGCGTACTGATAGCCGCTGCGACCGCGGATGCGCTGATCGCCGCCGGAGCAGAATGCCCACCCGCCGTCTTTGGCCGAGGGGCCGTTGCCGGTGAGCAGCACCACGCCGACGTCGGGTGACATCCGGGCGTGGTCCAGCGCCCGGTACAACTCGTCGACGCTGTGCGGCCGGAACGCGTTGCGTACCTCGGGGCGGTTGAACGCCACCCGCACCGTCGGCTGCGCCACGCCGTCACGTACGTGCCGGTGATAGGTGATGTCGGTGAGGCCGGCGAAACCCTCGACGGGTCGCCACAGTTCCGGGTTGAACGGGTTGTCGCTCACAGCACGAAGGTACGCCACGGGGTCCCAGCCAAGCCCGCCGACTGTGCAGCCAGAGCACCACTCGACGCCCAGCGTCGCGCTGGTGTAACGGTCGGCGGGAAGGACTAGAGCGCTACGCCGTGCGCGCGCAGCGCGGCGATTAACCCGGTGGGCCGATCGTCGATGGGCAGTGGGTCCACCAGCGCGAAGTCACAGCCCAACTCCCGGGCGGCACCGTCGTTCTCCTCGCTGTCACCGACCATCAACGCCTCGTCGGCCGGCACGCCAAGCCGGGCCAGTGCTTCGCGGAAGATCCGGGGATCGGGTTTGGCGGTGCCGACTTCAAAGGACAGCACGTACTCGTCGGCCGCTGCGTCGGCTGCGGTCAGCACGGTACGGATATCCCAGGCGATGTTGGAGACGACGGCGGTGCGAATCCCGTTCTGCCGCAGGGACGTCAACACGAATGCCGTGTCGGGGTACACCGCCCATTCCGCCGGGTCTGTCACCCGCCGGTACAGGTGCTCAGCGTGTTCATCACCCAACCCCGACGTTGTCAGCACATGCAGGTAGGCCTCCCGGTGCAGTGCCGGGTCCAGGTCGCGGTACTCCCAGGCGGGGTGCGTCACACTCGCGGTGGGATGGGTCAACCGGTCCATCACCTCGGCGCGTTGCGCGGCGTCCAAGCCCGTTCCGGTGAACCAATGGTCGCGGGCCTCCACGGCGGCCAGCGTGCCGGAGAAGTCGAAGAGGACCGCGCGCACGCTAGCCAATAGCCCGGCCTGCGCCCTCCCAGAACGTCGCCCGCACGGCCTTCTTGTCCGGCTTACCCAGCGCGGTCACCGGAACCGAATCCACCACAATCACCTGTTTGGGTGACTGCACCGACCCCTTGCGCTCCTTGACCGCCTCCTGGATCTCGGCGGTCAGTGTCGCCACCGCCGCGTCGTCCGACGGGTGGTCGGGTCGAAGCACGATCACCGCGGTCACCGCCTCGCCCCATTTGTCGTCCGGGGTGCCAATCACGCACACCTGCGCCACCGCCGGGTGCTCGGCGACGACGTCTTCCACCTCACGGGGAAAGACGTTGAACCCGCCGGTGACGATCATGTCCTTGACCCGGTCGACGATGTACCAGAAGCCGTCGGAGTCCTCGCGGGCCATATCGCCGGTGTGCAACCAACCGCCGGAGAACGCCTCGGCGGTGGCCTCCGGCAGGTTCCAGTAGCCGCCACTGAGCAGTGGCCCGGAAACGCAGATCTCGCCGATCTCGCCCTGCGGCACCGGTTTTCCCTGCGCGTCGAGCAAGGCGGTGCGGGCGAACAGCGTGGGCCGTCCGCAGGATGTCAGCCGCTTCTCGTCGTGGTCGCCCTTGGCCAGGTAGGTGATCACCATCGGCGCCTCGGACTGGCCGTAGTACTGCGCGAAGATCGGACCGAACCGCGTGATTGCCTCGGCCAGGCGCACCGGATTCATCGCCGATGCGCCGTAGTACACCGTCTCCAGCGATGACAGATCCCGGGTATGGGAGTCCGGATGATCCATCAGCGCATAGATCATCGAGGGCACCAGCATGGTCGCAGTGATCTTCTGCTCCTCGATCACCCGCAGCACCTCGGCAGGATCGAACTTGGTCAGCACGATCAACTCGCCGCCTTTGACGATGACGGGTACGAAGAACGCCGCCCCGGCGTGCGACAGTGGCGTGCACATCAGGAACCGCGGATGCTGCGGCCACTCCCACTCAGCTAACTGCGCCGTCGTCATCGTCATGATGGAACCGACTGTCCCCATCACACCCTTGGGCTTGCCTGTCGTGCCACCGGTGTACGTCATGCCTCCGATGTGATCGGCCGGAAGGTTGGCGGCCACAAGGGGTTTCGGCGAGAAGCTGGCGGCTTTGGCGATCAGGTCCACTCCAACGTCGGCCAACTCCGGCGGCACCGGGCCCAGGGTGAGGACCTGGCGCAGCGACGGCACCTTCGCCAGCAGTCCCACGGCGCGTTCGACGAACATCGGGACCGGGTCGATGATCAGCGACGTGGCACCGCCGTCGGCGAGCACGTAGGCGTGATCATCCAGGGAGCCCAGCGGGTGTAGTGCGGTGCGCCGGTAGCCCTGGGTCTGGCCAGCGCCGATGATCATCAGCACCTCGGGCCGGTTCAGCGACAGCAGGCCGACGGTGGCGTCGGTGCCGGCGCCGAGGGCTTCGAAGGCCTGGATGTACTGGCTGATCCGCTCGGCCAGTTCACCGCCGGTGAGGGTGGCGTCGCCCAGGAACAGCACCGGTCGGTTGGCGTTGCGGCGCAGTGCAGCGACGGTCAGGTGGCCGGAATGCAGGGGATGGCGGAGCAGGTCGATCTCAGTCATGGCCACCAGACTAGAACGTGTTGCAGTGCCGCTAGTGGCTTGGTCGAAAACCCCTGCGGCGGCAAACCCTGGCGTGGCACCCTAGGCGGTATGGCACAACCTGACGAACCCCGCTTCCTCGACGACCGACCGGCGTACTGGGCGAAAAACAAACCCGACGACGTCGCCGTCATCTACCTCGACCGGAAATGGACCTGGTCGCAGTTCGACGACCGCATCCGCCGGTTGGCCGGAGCGCTTGCCGACCGCGGGATCGGCCGGGGCGACGTGGTCGCCTTCCTGGACAAGAACCATCCCGCCTGCATCGAGACCACGATCGCGGCGGCATCGCTGGGAGCGGCGACGGCGATCATCAATTTCCGGTTGGCCGGGGATGAGATGGATTACGTGCTCAACGACTCCGGCGCCAAACTGCTGATCGTCGGTATCGAACTGATGCCCGGGATTGAGGCGATCCGCGATCGTCTCCCGGGGGTCGCCCACATCATCTCCCTCACGCCCGAGGGCGGCGATTCCGACGAGTATGAAGCCATGCTGGCTACCGCGACACCGCGCGGCCGTGGCGCCGACGTCACGCCCGAGGACGTGGCGGTGATCATGTACTCCTCGGGTACTACCGGAAATCCCAAGGGAATCCGGCTCAGTCAGGGCAACCTGGTGGCGCACACCATGAATGCCGGCGGCGCCTTCGCCGAGTTCGAGCCCGACGACATGAACATGGTGTCCATGCCGCTGTTCCACGTCGGCGGTTCGTCCTACGCGCAGTTGGGCCTGCATGCCGGCGTTCCCAGTTTCGTGACTCGCGAGGTCGACGGCGCGTCGCTGGCCGGGGCCATGTTGGCCGGCGCCACCCGCACCTTCCTGGTGCCGGCGGTGCTGGCCAAGGTGATGGAGTTGGGTCCGGACGGGATCGCGCTGTTTAACCGGTTGCGCACCTTCGTCTACGGCGCCTCGCCCATGCCGCCTGCGTTGCTGGGCCAGGCACTCAAGGACTTCCCGGACACCGATTTCGTCCAGGTGTACGGACTGACCGAGGTGTGCGGCGCGGTCACGGTGCTTTCGCCGCAGGCCCACCGCGACCAATCCCATCCCGAGCGGCTCACCAGCGCCGGCGAGCCCGCGCTGAAGGTCGAGGTCAAAGTGGTCAACCCCGACACCCTCGAAGACGTTCCGCAAGGGCAGCCCGGTGAATTGTGGTTCCGCACACCGCAGTTGATGGAGGGTTACCACAACAAGCCCGACGCCACCAAGGAGGCCATCACTGAAGACGGCTGGTTCCGCACCGGTGACATCGGCCGCGTCGACGACGGCGGGTTCGTCTTCGTCGAGGACCGACTCAAGGACATGATCATCTCCGGCGGGGAGAACATCTACTCCGTCGAGGTCGAACGTGCGCTGACCGACCATCCGGCGGTCGGGGACGCGGCGGTGTTCGGCATCCCCGACGAGAAGTGGGGCGAGTCGGTGAAGGCAGTCGTCGAACTGTCCGGCGGCGGGGAGGCCACGCCGGAGGAACTCATCGCCTGGTGTAAGGAAAAGCTGGCCGGCTACAAGTGTCCGCGCAGCGTGGAGATCGTGACTGAGTTGCCCCGCAATCCCACCGGCAAATTACTCAAGAAGGATCTGCGCAAGCCCTACTGGGAGAATCGCGACCGCGCCATCTGATGCCCGTCAACCACTGATGGACCTCGACGACCTGCTGGATCGTCTGCACGTCGTCGCACTACCGATGCGGGTGCGCTTCCGCGGCATCACGGTTCGCGAAGTCGCTCTCATCGACGGCCCCGCGGGCTGGGGCGAGTTCGGCGCGTTCGGGGAGTATCCGCCGCAGGAAGCCGCGTACTGGCTTGCCTCAGCGATCGAATCCGCCTACGGGACAAGGCCTCCGGCGCGGCGCGACTCGATTCCGGTCAACGCCACCGTCCCGGCGGTACCGGCCGGGCAGGTGGCCGAGGTGCTGGCCAGATTTCCCGGTGCGACGACGGCCAAGGTGAAGGTCGCCGAGCTGGGCCAGACCCTGGCCGAGGACGTGGCCCGGGTCAACGCGGTGCGGGCGCTGATCCCGACGGTGCGGGTGGACGCCAACGGCGGCTGGACGCTCGAGCAGGCGGTTGCGGCCGCGGCCGCCCTCAGTGCCGACGGTCCGCTGGAATACCTCGAACAACCCTGCGCCACCGTCGCTGAACTCGCACTCCTGCGACGGCGCATCGACATCCCGGTGGCCGCCGATGAGAGCATCCGCAGGGCCGCCGACCCGTTGGCCGTCGTGCGGGCTGGCGCGGTCGACATCGCGGTGCTCAAGGTCGCCCCACTGGGCGGCGTCGCGGCTCTGCTGCGTATCGCCGCCGCCATCGATATTCCGGTGGTCATCTCCAGCGCGCTGGACTCCGCGGTCGGCATCGCCGCCGGACTCGCCGCCGCGGCGGCGCTGCCCCGACTGGAGCATGCCTGTGGGCTGGGCACCGGAGGATTGTTCGTCGACGACGTCGCCGACCTCGCGGTCGCCGATGGCCGCCTTGCAGTGACCGACATCGTGCCCGACCCGGCCCGCCTGGCCGACCTGGCCGCGCCGGCTGAGCGGCGCGACTGGTGGATCGCGCGGGTGCGGGCCTGCCAGGCCCTGCTGCCCGCCCCGCACTGCTAGCCTCGCGCCGGTGACCACACTGGCCTACACCGACACCGGTTCCGGGGACCCGGTGCTGTTCATCGCCGGCACCGGCGGCGCGGGTCGCACCTGGCACATCTACCAGGTGCCGGCGTTCATCGCCGCCGGGTACCGCTGCATCACCTTCGACAACCGCGGCATCGGAGCCACCGAGGACGCCTCCGGCTTCTCCACCGATGAGATGGTCGCCGACACCGCCGAACTGATTGAGTCGGTGGTGGATGCTCCGGTTCGACTGGTCGCCATGTCGATGGGCGCATTCATCGCCCAGGAGTTGATGTTGTCCCGGCCGGAACTGCTCACCCGGGTGGTGCTGATGGGAACCCGCGGTCGGCTGGACGACACTCGCACGGCTTTCCGCGCCGCCGATCTGGAACTGGCCGATTCCGGCATCGAGTTGCCGGCCGGCTACGCGGCGAAAGTCCGCGTCCTGGAGAACTTCTCGCCCAAAACCATCAATGACGCCGCAGCGATCGGGGAGTGGGTCGAGATGTTCACCGCGTTCCCGCTCCCGCGCACGCCCGGCTGGCGGGCCCAGATGACCGTCGCGCCCACGGAGAACCGGCTGCTCGCCTACCGATCGATCGCCACTGAGGTGCTGGTGATCGGATTCGCCGACGACGTCATCACCCCGCCGGCGCTGGGCCGGGAGGTTGGTGAGGCCCTGCCGAACGGCCGCTACATCCAGATCGCCAACGCCGGCCACCTTGGTTTTCTGGAGCGGCCCGATGTGGTCAACAACGCCATGCTGGAGTTTTTCGCCGGAAGCCTGATGTGACACGCTGGTAGGCGTGAATCCCTCGACGGCCCAGGCCCGCGTCGTCGTCGACGAACTCATTCGCGGCGGCGTGTCCGACGTGGTGTTGTGCCCCGGTTCCCGCAACGCACCGCTGGCGTTTGCCCTGGCCGACGCCGACCGGGCGGGCCGGTTGCGGCTCCACGTGCGGATCGACGAGCGCACCGCCGGCTTCCTGGCCGTCGGCCTGGCCTCGGGCAGCGGTCGGCCGGTCCCGATCGCGATGACGTCCGGTACCGCGGTGGCCAACCTGGGTCCGGCCGTCGTCGAGGCCAACTACGCCCGGGTCCCGCTGATCGTGCTGAGCGCCAACCGGCCTTACGAGATGTTGGGCACCGGGGCCAACCAGACCATGGAGCAGTTGGGTTACTTCGGCACCCAGGTGCGCGCGGCGATCAGCACCGGCCTGGCCGAGACGGGCGCCGAGAGGCTTGAGATGCTCAACGCGCAGTGGCGCTCGGCCACCTGCCGGGTGCTGGCGGCGGCCACCGGGGCCCGCACCGCCAATTCCGGCCCGGTGCAGTTCGACATCCCGCTGCGCGAACCCCTTGTGCCCGATGCGGATTCGGATCCGAATGAGTTTCCGCTCGGCCGGCCAGACGGGCAACCGTGGACCTTAACCCCGCCGGTGACGTTCGACGAGCCGATTGATATCGACATCACCGAAGACACCGTCGTCATCGCCGGACACGGCGCCGGGGTGCATCCCAACCTCGCGCACCTGCCGACCGTCGCCGAGCCCACCGCCCCGCACGCGGTGACCCCACTGCACCCATTGGCGCTGAGCCGGGTCCGCCCCCGGCAGGTCATCATGCTGGGCCGGCCGACGCTGCACCGCCCGGTCACCGCACTGCTGGCCGATCCCGCGATCCCGGTGTACGCACTGACGACCGGGCCGCGCTGGCCTGACGTGTCGGGCAACTCCCAGGCCACCGGTACCCGGGCGCGTACCACCGGTACCGCGGACCCGCAGTGGTTGCGGCGTTGCGAGCAGGCCAACCGCAGTGCGCTGGCCGCGGTTCACGCCCAGTTGGCCGCTCATCCGCTGACCACCGGGCTGCATGTCGCTGCCGCGGTAGCCGCGGCGGTGCGCTCGGGTGACCAATTGGTGCTCGGCGCCTCCAACCCGGTGCGCGACGTCGCCCTGGTGGGCCTGAACACCGAGGGCATCGCGGTGCGGTCCAACCGTGGCGTGGCCGGCATCGACGGAACGGTGTCCACGGCCATCGGCGCCGCCCTGGCGCACACCTCCCGCACGATCGCCCTGCTCGGCGATCTCACCTTCGTCCACGATGCCTCCGGCCTGCTGATCGGCCCCACCGAGCCGACTCCGGCCGGCCTCACCATCGTGGTGTCCAACGACAATGGCGGCGGAATCTTCGAACTGCTCGAACAGGGCGACCCCCGGTTCGCCGACGTCTCCGCGCGCATCTTCGGCACCCCGCACGACGTCGACGTCCTGGCGCTGTGCCGGGCCTACCACGTCGACTCCCGCCAGATCGAGGTCGACGATCTGCGCGGTGCCCTCGACGAGCCGCACGAGGGAATGCGGGTGTTGGAGGTCAAGGCCGACCGTTCCACCTTGCGGCGACTGCACGCCGACATCAGGGCGGCGCAGTGAACCGTCGCCTTCGGGTGTTGCTCAACAGTGCCCTGCCGCGACGCAATCCCGATCTCACCGACACCGGCGAACGGAAAGTGTTGCGCTGGACCAAGACCGGCGTGTGGATCATCGCCGCCGTCATCGGGCTGCAGGCGGTGCTCCTGGTGGCCGGAGCGTGGCGTAACGATCGTCAGATCGAGCGGAACATGGGCGTGGCCGAAGCCGAGGTGCTCTCGGCCGGCCCGCGTCGCTCGACGGTGGAGTTCGTCGGACCCGACCGCGTCACCTACCGTCCGGAACTCGGCGTCCTGTATCCCTCCGAACTGGCCACCGGCATGCGGATCTACGTGGAGTTCGACAAGGGCAGCCCGAATCTGGTTCGGGTACAGAACCGGAACGCCTCCCTGGCGATCATTCCGGCGGTATCCACGGCGGTGGTGGGGTGGCTGGTCTGTGCGGCGGCCCTGGCCGTTCTGGTGCGCCGCGAGCAACGACTGCCGGTAGCGTCACTGCGATGAGTCGGGCGTCGCTGGACAAGGACCCGCGTGCGGTGGCGTCGATGTTCGACGGCGTGGCACGGCGCTACGACATCACCAACACCGTGCTCTCCGCCGGCCGCGACCGCTACTGGCGCCGGGCCACCCGCGCCGCACTGCACGTCGGGCCCGGCGACACCGTCCTGGACCTGGCCGCCGGCACCGCGGTGTCGACGGTCGAGATCGCCAAATCCGGGGCATGGTGCCTGGCCGCGGACTTCTCGGTCGGGATGTTGCACGCCGGCCATCAGCGTCCGGTGCCCAAAGTCGGCGCCGACGCCACCCGCCTGCCGTTCGGCGACGACGTGTTCGACGCGGTCACGATCAGCTTCGGGTTGCGCAACGTCGTCGACACCGGCGCCGGCTTACGCGAGATGCTCCGGGTCACCAAGCCCGGCGGCCGACTGGTGGTGTGCGAGTTCTCCACGCCCGCGGTGCCGGTGTTCGCCACCGCCTACAAGGAGTACCTGATGAAGGCGTTGCCGCGGGTCGCGCGGGCGGTGTCGAGCAACCCCGAGGCCTACGTGTACCTGGCCGAGTCCATCCGGGCCTGGCCCGACCAGCCGGCACTGGCCGACCGGATCGAGCAGGCCGGCTGGTCACAGGTCAGCTGGCGTAATCTCACCGGCGGTATCGTCGCCCTGCATCAGGGGCGTAAACCGCGCTAGCAGAACGGCTTTCGGCCGTCCAGCAGGCGTGAACCGGCCCCGCCCACCCGCCAGGCCCGGGCCACCAGGTCGACGTCGTCGTCGCTGACGAGATTGCCCATCACTCGGACCGCGACTTGCATCAGGGCGGCCGAGCGCATCCCCAGCGGGCCTACCATCGGCAGGAACCGGGGCAGAGTCAGCAGCAGCCCGAGGCGGCGGGCCACCGAGAACCCGCGACCGTAGTGCGCCTGCAGCAATGCCGGCCACGCCGCTGTCGCCGGTTCGCCAGAGTCCAGCATCTGCGCGGCCAGTCGACCGGTCTCCAGTCCGTAGTCGATGCCCTCGCCGTTGAGCGGGTTCACGCACGCGGCCGCGTCCCCGATCAGCATCCAATTCTCACCCGCCACCCCGGAGACCGCGCCGCCCATCGGTAGTAGTGCTGAGGCGTGGGCCCGCGGCTCGCCGGTGAAGCCCCAGGCCGAGCGTTTGAGGTCGGCGTAGTGGCGCAGCAGCGGCCGCAGTGCCACCTCGGCGGGCCGCTTCGCGGTGGCCAGCGCGCCCACCCCGAGATTCACCTGGCCGTTGCCGAGCGGAAAGATCCAACCGTATCCGGGCAGCACCTGGCCGTCGGCCGTGCGCAGTTCCAGATCCGAGGAGATCCACGGTTCGTCCGCGCGCGGCGACGTCAGATAGGCCCGCGCGGCCACCCCGTAGACAGTCTGCTGGTGCCACTGCCGGCCCAGTACCCGGCCCAACGGCGAGCGCGCGCCGTCGGCGACGATCAGCCAACGGCAGCCCACCCGTGATCCGTCGGCCAGGATCACCGCCTCCACCCGTCCGGCGCCGTCCCGGGCGACGTCGACGCACTTGCGCCCCAACGCCATGGCGGCGCCGGAGTCCGCGGCGACCTGACGGATGCGGTCATCGAGTTCGGTGCGCGGCACCGCGCTACTGGTCGCCGGGAACGACAAACCCGGCCAGCGCACCTCAACGTCGGTGCCGTAGCCGGCCATCCGCAGTCCGTGGTGGTGGATCCGGCCGTCCAGCCACTCGCGCAGACCGAGGGCGCGCAGTTCGGCGACCGCCCGCGGAGTCAAACCGTCCCCGCAGGCTTTGTCGCGCGGAAACTCGCAGGCGTCGATCAGGAGGACGTCGCGTCCGGTGCGGGCCGCCCAGGCTGCCGCCGCCGATCCGGACGGCCCGGCGCCGACCACGACGACGTCGGCCCGGACCTCCGATGCTGATGCGACCACGCTTCACAGTATGTTGGATCGGTGAGGACACCGGCGACTGTGGTGGCAGGCGTGGACTTCGGCGACCCCGAATTCGCCCAGGCCGTCCGCGACGGCGTGGCCCGCGTCGATGAATTGATCGCCGCCGAACTCAGCAGCGGCGATGAGTTGATGACCGAAGCCGTGCTGCACCTGTTCGACGCCGGCGGCAAGCGGTTTCGTCCGCTGTTCACCGTGTTGTCGGCCCAGATCGGGCCCGACCCCGACGCCTCGGATGTGGTCATCGCCGGCGCGGTCATCGAACTGGTCCACCTGGCCACCCTCTACCACGACGATGTGATGGACGAGGCGCAGATGCGCCGCGGCGCACCGTCGGCAAATGCCCGCTGGGGCAACAACATCGCCATTCTTGCCGGGGACTACCTGTTCGCGACGGCCTCGCGGTTGGTGGCCGATCTCGGTCCTGAGGCGGTGCGCATCATCGCCGAGACGTTCGCTCTGCTGGTCACCGGGCAGATGCGCGAGACCAAGGGCTCAGGCGTCGACGACGATGCCGTGTCGCACTACCTGAAGGTGGTCTCGGAGAAGACCGCATGTCTGATCGCCGCCGCCGGACGCTTCGGCGGAACGTTTTCCGGGGCCAATGCCGATCAGATCGAGCGACTTGGCAGGATCGGCGGGATCATCGGCACGGTGTTCCAGATCGCCGACGACATCATCGACATCGAGAGCGACCCCGACGAGTCCGGCAAATTGCCCGGTACCGACCTGCGCGAGGGGGTGCACACTCTGCCGGTGCTCTACGCACTCGAGGAGACCGGGTCGGCCGCCGACCGACTGCGGGAACTTCTCCAGGGCCCGGTGACCGACGACGAGACCCTGGCCGAGGCGCTGGGACTGCTGCGCGCCTCCGGCGGTATCGCCGCGGCGAAACTGACGGTTCAGCAGTACGCCGAGCAGGCCCGGGCCGAATTGGCCGGGCTTCCCGACGTGCCGGGGCGACGTGCGTTGGCTTCGCTGGTGGACTACACGGTTAACCGACACGGATAGCCGATCCGGAACTTTCGGGCCACGTCGGGGCGTTAGTCTCCCCGGAAGGACCGTTCGAGGAGGACTAGATGACCTGGCATCCCACCGCCAACCGGATGAAGACTTTCGTGCTGCTCGTCGGCATGTCGGCGCTCATCGTCTTCATCGGATCGCTGTTCCAGAACAAGTCCATCCTCGCCCTGTCGGTGTTGATGGCCGTCGGCATGAACATCTACGTCTACTTCAACAGCGCCAAACTGGCCCTGAGGGCCATGAAGGCCCAGCCGATCACCGAGGTGCAGGCGCCGGAGATCTTCGCGATGGTGCGCGAACTGTCCACCGCCGCGCACCAGCCGATGCCCAGCCTCTACATCAGCGACACAGCCAACCCCAATGCGTTTGCCACCGGACGCAACCCGCGCAACGCGGCGGTCTGCTGCACCACCGGCATCCTCAACCTGCTCGACGAGCGCGAGTTGCGCGCGGTACTGGGACATGAACTCTCCCATGTCTATAACCGCGACATCCTGATCTCGTGTGTGGCGGGCGCGCTGGCCTCCGTGGTCACCGGTATGGCGCAGATGGCGATGTTCACCGGCGTGCGGGGCGGCGGCCGTGGGCCCAATCCGCTGGCGCTGCTGCTGGTTTCGCTCCTTGCGCCGATGGCCGCGACGGTGATCAAGATGTCGGTGTCGCGCTCCCGGGAGTACCAGGCCGACGAGTCCGGCGCGCAACTCTCCGGCGATCCGTTGGCGCTGGCGTCCGCGTTGCGCAAGATCAGCGGCGGTGTGGAGCAGGCGCCTCTGCCGCCGAGTCCGCAGTTGGCGGATCAAGCGCACTTGATGATTGCCAGCCCGTTCAGCGCCAAGGACCGGATGGGCAAGATGTTTTCAACGCACCCACCGGTGCAGGACCGGATCGCCCGTCTGGAGAAAATGGCCCGCGGGGGCTAGTTACTGATCGCCGCCGGCAGAACCCGGACCTGAAGAATCCGGATCCGAAGAACCCGGATCTGAAGAACCCGGACCCGAAGAATCCTGGCCGGGCGAATCTGTTGTCGGTGCCGTGGTGGGCGGGCGGATCGTCTTGGAGGGGGGCTTGTGGCCGGTCACAGCACCAACGACTGAACCGATGGCGTCTCGGACGACGTCGAACGGACTGGTCGGCTTGACGGCCGGAATCTTGATGGTGCCGGGGCCGGTGGCCGACCCGTTCTGCCCTGGACCGAAGTCCGGCGCCGGCTTGGTGACCACGATGCGCGGGCGTACGGTGCTGGCGCTGATGTCGGGAAGCTTCGCTGCACTCGGCGGTGTCGCGTCGAGAGACGGGGCGTCGACCGATGGGCCGTCGACCGGCGGAGCGTCGGTCTGCGGCGCGGGCGTCTTCACCGCCGGAACCGATGCGGCAGGCAGTGGGGCCGGGCCGCCCGGCGGCGTGAAGGTCGGCGTGAACGGCGGCGGCATCAGGGCCTGGAGTGGCGCGGGCAGAGCCTCGGTCAACGTCTTGTAGGCCACGACCGTCATGTCGTTGACCTGCTGGACCAGCGCGACGACACCGTCGGGGTAGGTCACCGTCGTCACCTTGGTGACCGGGTCGGTGAGGCAACTGACCGACCCGGTGCAGTCGATCCGGCCCTGGGTGTCGACGACCGGCACTCGCGGCAGTGCCAGTGATTGCTTGTAGGCGGGGGCGGCCAGGGCCGCATCCCCGGCAGGCGCCGCGCCGAGACCCATACCGGCGTCGTAGGCAGCCTGGACCGACGGGTCGGTGAGGCCCTGGGGCATCCCAGGGTTCACCACACCGGGGTTCACGATGGCGGCAATCTCGCCGATGTCGCTGGAACCGGCGCCGATGGCCAGCAGGTCGGCTTCCTCAGCCGGTGCCGAGCCACCGAGGGCCTCGAGTGGCCCGCGGAGCGCCGACGTGATGAAGCCGTCGTGGGACTGAGTGGTGCTGGCCAGGACCATCAGGCCGGCGGCGACGCCCACCGCGAACACGCCAGAGCGCATCGCGTGGTTGGGGAGCCGACTCATTGCCCAACGGCCTTTCTGATTCTCAGGTTCTGCGTAGGTGAATCTTATGGTAGAGCATCGCGGGCCGTTTCGATTACGTGTGTTGCCTGCTGATCGTCGTTCGGTACGGTGTTGTGATGTTCCTCAGGATCCTTCGTGGTGCCCTAGGGGCTGCAGTGGTTGCTGTGACGGTGGCGTCACCGGCCTGGGCCGACCCGGATCCGGCGCCGCTTCCCAACGTCAACGCCTACCCGCCGATCAGCCCGGTCGACTACTCGGCGATGAGCGGTAACTGGTACGCCTTCGCCGGGCCGGCCGGGGTCGTCTGCATCATCGACAGGAACAACGGCGGCTACGGATGCAGTGGTGCCCTGCCCGGAGCGCCCGAGGGGGCAAACCTGGTCAGCGCCGGCCCGGTCGGGTCGCCCACCTTCGCCAGCACTGGGCAACCGGTGTTCGGCGCGGCCGGTTCGGTCAAGCCGCTGCCGCCGAACACCCGGTTGAGCTTCCGGAGCATCAGCTGCGGCGTCGACGACAGCGGCACGGTGGCCTGCGTCAACAGCCGCGACCAGGTCGGTTTCGTCGTCGGCCCGGCGGGCACCTTCATCAACGGCGTCAACCCCATGTTGGATCGGCCCGACGGCGCCAACCCCTACCTGCCGGGCATGCCGGGCGGTTAGAAGCGGGTCCCGTCGACCTCGTGACCGGGCTTCTCCGCCATCAGGCCCTCGTAGGCCTGCTCGACGGTGGAGTTGTGGTTGACCACCGCGTCGACCTCGCGGGCGATCGGCATGTTGATGCCGTACTTCTCGGCGAACTCCATGATCACGCTGGCGGCCTTGACCCCCTCGGCGACCTGCGTCATGCCGGCCAGGATCTCGGCGATCGGCTTTCCGGAGCCGAGTTCCTCACCGACGCGACGGTTGCGGCTGCGCTGCGATGTGCACGTGACGATCAGGTCACCCATGCCGGCCAGTCCGGAGAACGTGTCCCGCTGTCCGCCGACGGCTTCGCCGAGCTTGCTCATCTCCCGGACCGCCCGAGTCATCACCATCGCGCGGGTGTTCTCGCCGATGCCCATTGCGTAGCCCATGCCGACGGCGATCGCATAGACGTTTTTCAGCGCCCCGGCGATCTCGACGCCCGCCACGTCGTCGGTGGTGTAGGTGCGAAATCGCTTGGTGCGGAACATACTTGCCAGATTCGACGCGAGATTGCGGTCCGGCATCGCCAGTACCGCGGCGGCCGCATAGCCCTCGGCGACCTCCTTGGCAATGTTCGGCCCGGCCAGGATTCCGGCCGGGTGCCCGGGGAGTACCTCTTCGACGATCTGGCTCATCCGCATGTTGGTGCCCTGCTCTAGTCCCTTGACCAGGCTCACGACCGGTACCCACGGCCGCAGTTCCTTGGCCAGTTCGCCGAGTACACCACGGAACCCGTGTGAGGGGACGCCCATGACGATGACGTCGGCGCAATGGGCGGCCTCGGCGAAATCGTTGGTGGCGCGCAGCGTTTCCGGCAACTCCACCTCCTCGCCGAGGTACGCGGAGTTGCGGTGGTTGGAGTTGATGTCCTCGGCGGTCTCCGCCGAGCGCACCCACTGCACCGTCGGCGCGCGCCGCGCACAGATGGAGGCGACGGTGGTGCCCCAGGACCCGCCGCCCAGTACGACGACTTGCGGTTCGCGACGTTCAGTTGTCATGCCGATTAACGTAACGCCGGAGGATTGGGTTTACCGAGAGTTGCCGAAACCGTCTGTTGCGCTCACCCGGTGAGCTGCCTGACCGGGGTCACCTGTCCGAACACCATCTCCTCGTCGATCTTGTCCCGGAAGCGGAAGTCGATGGCGTCGGCGAGGAAGTCCTGACGTACCACCCACGGCCGCTTGGCCCCGGACTTGGGCAGGGCGTGCGGGCTGCGCTGGACGTAGCCGGCCTGCAGATCCCAGATCGGCTTCTCGGCGATGGGTTCCGAACCCAGGTGCGGGTAGGCGTGGGTGTAGCCGTTGGCCCTCATATGCTCGATCAGCTTGGCCGCCGCCCGGGCTGTCATGTCGGCCCGCAGCGTCCACGAGGCGTTGGTGTAGCCGATGCACCAGAACAGGTTCGGCACGCCGTCGAGCATGTGCGCCTTGTAGGAGAACCGGTCCTGCGGCTTGACCTCGGTGCCGTCCACGCTGACCCGCACCCCGCCGAGTGCCTGCAGTTGCAGGCCGGTGGCGGTGACGATGATGTCGGCGTCGAGGTGCTTGCCGGACGTGCACAGGATGCCGTCGGCGTCGAAGTGGTCGATGTGATCGGTGATGACCTCAAGGCGGCCCTTGCTGATCTCCTCGAAGACGTCACCATCGGCGACCAGACACATCCGTTCGTCCCACGGGTTGTAGTTCGGTCTGAAGTCGACGTCGACCGGATAGCCCTGCGGCAAAAGGCTCACGTTCTGTCGGCGGACGAACGCGCGCACCGCGTTCGGGAAGCGGCGGGCGATCACCCACAGCACCTTCTCGAAGACCAGGGCGGCCGAGCGAATGATGGTGTACGAGGCCTGTTTCGGCAGCACCGTGCGCAGCGCGGCGTAGATCGGGTTGACCCGCGGCATGGAGAACAAGTAGCCCGGCGAACGCTGCAACATGGTGACCTTCGCCGCCTTGCGGGCCAGTGCGGGCACCATCGAGACCGCGGTGGCGCCGGAGCCGATCACGACGATCTTCTTGCCGGCGTAATCGAGATCATCGGGCCAGAACTGGGGATGCACCAGGGTGCCGGCGAAGTCGGCTGAGCCGGGGAAGTCCGGGCTGTAGGGCTTGTCGTAGTTGTAGTAGCCCGAACCGAAGAAGACGAACCGACTGCGGTAGGTCTTCGGCCGGCCGTCCTCGGTGACGTGGGTGGTCCAGGTGTCGGTGGCCGAATCCCAGTCCGCGGAGTGCACCTCGGTGCCGAAGTGGATGTGCGGGTAGATGCCGTGCTTGCGGGCGGTGTCTTCCATGTAGTCGCGGATCTGATCGCCGTCGGCGACGTACTCCTTGCCGCGCCATGGTTCCCACGGCCAGCTCAGGGTGAAGATCGAGGAGTCCGAGCGCACGCCGGGGTACCGGAACAGGTCCCAGGTGCCGCCGATGCGCGCGCGGCGTTCCAGGACCACGTAGCGGGCACCAGGTGTGTGCTGACCGAGGTGGTAGGCCGCGCCGATCCCGGAGATGCCGGCGCCGATGACGACAAGGTCCAGGACGTCCGCCCGCGATTCGGCGGGGGTGGTGGCGGTCTCCGGCGTCAGGGTCATAGGTTCACCATAGGCAATCCACCGCCCGCCCGGCCAGCGCTTAGCGGTAGTTGACGAACTGCAGGGCGACGTCGAGATCGGCACCCTTGAGCAGGGCGATGACCGCCTGGAGGTCGTCGCGCTTCTTGGAGCTGACTCGGATCTCCTCGCCCTGGATCTGGGCCTTGACGCCCTTGGGGCCCTCGTCGCGGATCAGCTTCGTGACCTTCTTGGCGTTCTCGCTGCTGATGCCTTGCTTGAGGGTGCCGCTGACCCGGTAGGTCTTGCCCGACGGCTGCGGATCGCCGGCGTCGAAGGCCTTCATGGAGATATCGCGGCGCACGAGTTTCTCCTTGAACACGTCGACGGCGGCCTTGGCCCGCTCCTCGGTCGAGGAGATGATTTCGATGGCCTCCTCGCCCTTCCACTCAATGCTGGTGTCGGTGCCGCGGAAGTCGAACCGGGTACTGAGTTCCTTGGCCGCCTGGTTCAGCGCGTTATCGACCTCCTGGCGGTCGACCTTGCTGACGATGTCGAACGACGAATCCGCCACTTTCGGTGTCCTTCCTGGGGCTATCGGCTGGTTTGTGCTGTGGGTACATCCTCGTTGTACCCTGCTAGACGCATCATGCCGGGTCGCTTCGGTGAGGTGTACCAGGCAGGTTGCCCGAGCGGCCAATGGGAGCGGACTGTAAATCCGTCGGCTAACGCCTACACAGGTTCGAATCCTGTACCTGCCACGCGCGCGCGAGGGTTGCTAGCCGATTCGCGCCGCCGCCGATGGTCGCGCTACAATTCTGAGAATTCGCTTAGTCACTTCGGGGGTATGTCATGAAGCACGGGCACATTAAGCACGTCAACAAGAGTCTTTCGGCCAACCACGTCGGCCGGGTCGGGGCACTCGCGGTCCTGCTGGGTGTGGGCGCGGTGTTTGCCGGCCTGCCCGCCGTCGCGGTGGCCGACACCGGTGCGGACGCTGAAACTACGGTATCGGCAACGACCGACACGGCCCCGACCTCCCCGGCGCGCCAGACCCGTGGCGCGCGCGGCGCCGATGACGCCTCCGGCGCTTCTGCGGCACCGACTGGCACCGGCAACGCGCGGACTGGTTCGGCGAATGCCGGCGACTCGGCCGCTGATGCATCCCCGACCGCATCGACACCCGGACGCAACGGCTACCCGCGGCGCGCGGCGACCCCGCGGTCGGTCCCCGCTATCAGCAACTCAGAGGCCGCCCGCGGTTCCCTCGACTCGTTCGATCCCGTTGCCGCTGTTGGCAATTCGACCTCATCCGCGTCGGTGGACACCGATCCCGCGAGTGCGCCCGCCGTCGATGCACAGCTGGTCATCGCCGCACCCGCCGCGGCGGCATCGACCCCGACGGCGCCGGTCATGCTGGCTGCCACGGCCCGCGGCGCGGTGTCGGGCGTCGGCGTCAACCCGCTCACCTGGCTGGGCGGACACGGCGATCCGCTGGCCCCCATCGCCGCGCCCTTCGCGTGGGCGACGCTGGCCGTCAGCCGCCGCGAATTCTCCGGCGCCGCACGCCTGGCCGCCCCGGCCGCCGCGGTGACCACCGGTGAGCCGGTGGCGGTCGCCGATTCTCCGCTGGCTGACCTGCTCGGCCAAGCCGACGCCCAGGCGGCGATCTTCGTCGCCGCCAAGCAGTTCCTGCTGACGGTGGTCGCCGGCGGGAACGAGGCTGCGGCACTGCAGGCCGGGCTTCAGAGCCTCGCTGCGAATCCGCTGTTCGTCGATTACGGGTGGGACACGGTGCTGGCTGATCCCGGCATGGCGCAGGCAGTCGGCGGCACGGTCGGCTCGCTGATCACCGGGTTGGCCGCGGACTCCGATGTGCAGGCGGCGATCGGCGAGCGGGTCAGCGGATACCTCACCCCGATGCTGGGCAGCAGCGCGGCCGCGACGGTCAGCGCAGCGCTGGTAGGCCTGCTGGCCAACCCCGCGGCCGGTGCCGGTTTGGGCGCTATCGGCGGTACCGCGGTGACCACTCTGCTCAGCCAGCCCGGCGCGGTGGCGGCCATGGAGAGCGTCAACGATCAGATCGGCGCCCTGGTGGGCGGCAGCAATCCGGCCGGCGCGGCGGAGGCCGCGTGGCAGTCGCTGCAAGCCGACCCGGCCTTCCGGGACGCGGTCGGTGTGGCGGTGACCTCGGCACTGAATGTGGCGCTGACCGATGCCGGTCTGGTGCAGGCCGTCGGCGCGGGCGTCACCACCGTGGTCGCGGGCCTGGTGGGTGACCCGGCCCTGCAGGCGATGGCCGGTGAGCAGATCGCCGGCTACGTCGAAGCGGCGCTTGCGGGTTCGTCATTCGACGGACTCGCGGGCACCCTCGGCGATGCCGCCGTCGGCCTGCTGTCCGACCCGGCCTTCGGCGCGGGGCTGGCCGGCGTCGCCGGTGCGGCGGTCACCGGACTCCTGGGCCAGCCCGGAGTCGCGGCGGCCCTCGCCGCCGGTGCCGGTCGCGTCGCCGTCATGGCGCTGGCCGGGACAGATCCGCAGGCGGCCATCGCTGCCGTGTGGCGCGATCTGCAGGCCGATGCCGCGTTCACCGCGGGGGTGGGTGCCACCGTCGCCGACGCGGTGACCGCGATCCTGACCGACGCCGGACTGGTGCCGTCGGTGACGTCGACCCTCACCGGCCTGATCTCGGGCTGGGTGGACGCTTCGGTTGTCGAATCGCTGGTCGGTGCGCAGGTGGAAGCGCTGCTCACTACGGCGTTAGCCGGAAACCTCGGCTCCACGGTGCTGGCGGGCATCGTCAGTGATGCGGTGGTCGGCTTGCTGGCCGATCCCGCCGTGATCGGTGTTGCCGGTTCGGTGCTGAGCGGCATCGCCGGCGATCCCGGTATCGCCGGGGCACTCGGGGACGCGGTCGGCCAACTCGCCGCCGCGTTGACAGCCGGTGCCGATCCGCTCATCGCCCTGCAGGGTGCGTGGGAAGGGTTGCAGTCAGATCCGGCGTTGGGTTCGATTCTGACCGTCGCGGTCGGGGCAGTCCTCGGCGACGAGGATCTCATCGTGGCGATCGGTTCCGCGGTGACGGATCTGCTCACCGATCTGGCCGCCGATCCGGCCCTGCAGTCCATCGTCGGGCAACAGGTGGCCGGGTTCGTGGACGCTGCTCTGGCGGGCACTCCGATCGCTGGTGTCGGAGGCGCCGTCACCGACGCCGTGCTCGCGTTGATGGCGAACCCGGCGGTCAGCGGAGCCCTCGCCGATGTTGCCGGTTCGGTCGTAGCCGGCTTCCTGGGCCAACCCGGGGTCGCCTCCGCGGTATCGGGGGCCCTCGGGCAGGTCGTCGCCGCGGTGGCGGCCGGGTCCGACCCGGCCGCCGCACTGCAGGGCGTGCTGGTGGCTCTGCAGGGTGATCCGGCGTTCAACTCCGCGGTGGGCGCTACCGTGGCGAGCGCACTGAGCGCATTGCTCGGCGACTCGGTGCTCGTCTCGGCGGTCGGCACGCAGATCACGGCGGTGGTCGCGGCACTGACGGCCGACCCCTCCACCTGGTCGTTCATCGGCGAACTCGTCGGACCGGAATACGGCGACACGATCGTGAGCCTGCTGTCGGACCCGGCGGCCGCGGGCCGCCTGGCCACGCTTGCGGGCTCGCTGGTGACCGACTTCCTCGGTGAGGCGGGAGTCGTTGCCGCATTGGCGGATACCGCCGGCCAGTTCGCCACCACCGCGCTGGCCGGGACGGCGTTGACCACGGCACTGCAGAGCGCACTGCAGTCGCTTCAGGCCGACCCGGCCGTCGCCGCCGCCCTGGATGTCCTCACTTCCGGTGCCTTGCGCGCGATCCTCGGTGAGGACGCGGTCCAGCAGGTGATCGGCGAAGTGGCGCGCAGCATCGTCGTCGACCTCATCAACGGGTCGGCGGATACCTCGAACCTCAGCCCGGTGGCGGGGCAGGTGACCGAGGCCGTGGTCGACTCGCTGCTGGCCAACACCGCCGTGCAGAACCTGATCAGTGACCTCGCCGTCGACATCGCGGGCGGCACACCGATCGGCGATCTGACCAACTCGGTGATCGCGGCGGTCATCGGCCAACCGGCACTGCAGGCTGCCGTGGGCATGGCCGTCGGCCAGGCGGTGGGCGCGCTCGTCGGAGATAACCCGATCGGGTTCGTCGTGGGCCAGGTGGTCGGCGCGACCGCGACCCTGCTGATCGGTGTGATCGCGGGGTTCGCGTCGCTGTTCAACCTGTTCCCGGCGCCGCCCGCCGCGGTCGTCAGGCCGGTCGGCGACAGTTACTTCTTCGACCTCGTTCCGGTTTAGACACGGTCCCCGTCGTCGGCACGGTTGCCGACGCGCGGGGGATCGTCGGCGTCCACCGCGTCGACCAACATCAGCCACACCAGCGTCGCCAGCCCCACGGCCAACGCTTGGGCGCTGACGGCGAAGGCGATGTACTGGTGCCAGGTCGCGGCCAGGCCGCACAGCTTCCCCAGATCGGCCTTGACGAGCATGGAGAACGACAACGCCAAGCCGATGCACAACAGGATCACCGTGAGTACCGGCGCGACCCGCTGACCAACATCACGCGCGCCGGCACTACGGCGCACGAAGTTCATCTCCACCCCGAGCGTCAACAACACGACGGCGAGGATGTTCGACATCTCGGAGAAGTAGCTCGGGGAAACGTCGCCGCCGCAACCCCTTTCGATGTCGATGACCGGATACCACAGGGCTGTGGCGATCTGGACAACCGCAGTCCCGATCACCAACGGGACGATCCAGCCTCGTGAACTGTTTCCTTCTCCGAGCGCCGAAAGCAGTAGCAGAGTCATCGCGGCAACGAACACCATCGAGGCCAGCAGGCTGATCCACACCGACGCGGCGTCCCCGAGTCCCGCGCGCCAGTCGGCGGTGGCGATGAGTATCGGGTGTGCGATCGCGGCCAGTCCCGCGCCGGCGGCCCACCAACCGGTCAGCAGCCGACGAAGGAACGTTCGGGGATCAGTAGTGCCGCCGCTGAGCTGAAGGTGAAGCCCACCACCAGCAGTGCCACCGCGAATAGTGCGGTCAGGTCGAGCGAATTGCCGGCCGCAGCGCCCTCGGTTGTGACGCTCTCCGTCGGCGGTGACACTTCAGCATATTAGCGGGCGCAGAAGCATATTAGCGGGCGCCGAAGCAGATGAGCGGGCGCCGAAGCAGATGAGCGGGCGCCGAAGCAGATGAGCGGGCGCCAAATAAAAAGTGGGCCGGCAGGTTTCCCTGCCGACCCACTAGTTGTTGGCTTTTGCTACTCGGGGCGAACCGCGAGAGCCTGGGGGCCCTTGGCGCCCTGGCCGATGTCGAAGGTGACCCGCTGGTTCTCCTCCAGCGACCGGTAGCCGCTTCCGGAGATTTCGGAGAAGTGGACGAAAACGTCCTCAGCCCCACCATCGGGTGCGATGAAGCCGAAGCCCTTTTCGCTGTTGAACCACTTCACAGTTCCCTGTGCCATTCTTTTGCTTCTCTCATTCAATCGAAAGAACGCCTAAATCGGGCGCCCCGCGGTCAGCCTAGCACGGGAAACCGGGCCCTGATCACGCGCGATTGAAGAACGTTGGAGCGCAACGCTGCAGACTATTTGTCCTTGTCAGAGAACACGGGGTTCTGCACCGGCTCCGACGAGTGCTCGACGGTGTGCTCCTTTTTCTGCGCTGCGTTCTCAGCTTCCACAGGGTGGGAGAAGAGGCTGTTTTCCATGGGTTTCCCTTGTCTTCAGGCCCGGCCGCGAACTCTTGGGGCGGCCGGGGTGGGGAGTCGCTCGAGCAAATCCATTTGTGGATCGGGGCTCGGTGTCGCACTGAGGGCGAAGCGACTCGTACCTTCCACTGTACAGGCTCGGGGCGGCCTTACGATTCACCGATGGCCATCACGGTGCCCGATGACCCCCGCCTGGCCAATGACACCGAGCGTCGGGTCTGGAGGGCTCTGACCGAGCAACTCGGCGAGGGTGACCTGGTGATCGCCAGCCAGCGGGTCACCGATCATCTCAAGGATCACGAGATCGACTTCGTTGTCGCCATCGAGGGCGCGGGCATCGTGTGCGTTGAAGTCAAGGGCGGCGAAGTCACCCATAATGGTCAGGCCTGGCTGCAGCGGCTGAACAGCGGCCAGATCAAAACCATCGACCCCGTCCGCCAGGTCCGTCAGGCTCGCTATGCGCTGCGCGACTTCATCGAGAATGACCCGCGCTGGACGCAAGGCCGGGTGCGCTGGAACCACGTCGTCGTACTGCCGAATAGTCAACTCTCCCAAGACTTTGTGCTCACCGACTGCCCGCGGTGGATGGTCATCGACCGTGATGATTTCCCGTCCATGGTTGCCCGGATCCGCGATGTCGCGCACAACCAGAAGCAGAATCTTCCGCTGCTGTCGGCAACCGGTGTCGAACAGCTTCAGGCCGGGCTGGGCGGGCGCGGACTGCCGCAGCGCGATGTCGTGGCCCGCGCGTTGGCGAACGAGGACGCCGCGGACGTCCTCACCGACCAACAGGCGGTGATCCTCAACGCCACCCGGCTGCTCAACCGCGTTGAGGTTCGCGGTGGCGCGGGCAGCGGCAAGACCTTCATGGCTGTCGAGCAGGCCCGCCGGCTGGCCAACAGCGGACAGCGTGTCGCACTGATCTGCTATTCCCACGGACTGGCCTCCTACCTCAAGCGCATCACCGCCGGCTGGAATCGGCGCCAGCGACCCGGCTATGTCGGCGAGTTCCACGATCTTGGCATTGATTGGGGTGCCGAGAAGGGTCCGGACGAGTCCGAGCGCAACGCCGCCACCGAACAGTATTTCGAGCACGACTTGCCCGCCCGGATGCTGGAACTGGCCGCGACGTTGCCCGATGGCCGGCGTTTCGACTCGATCGTGATCGACGAGGCCCAGGATTTCGCCGACAGTTGGTGGGATCCGATCCTGGCGGCGCTGCGTGACCTCGACACCGGCGGGATCTACCTCTACAGCGACGAGGGTCAGCGCGTCTTCGACCGCAAGGGCACACCGCCGGTCCCTCTGGTGCCACTAATCCTCGACCACAACATCCGCAACACCCGCCAGATCGCCACCGCCTTCGGGCCGCTCGTCGACCATCCGATGCGCTTTCTCGGCGGGGAGGGACCCGAGGTCCGGTTCGTTGCCTGCGAACGCGACCAGGCACACGAGGTCGGCGACGACCAGGTCGACGTGCTGCTGGAGCGAGGTTGGCGCCCCGAGGACGTGGCCCTGCTGACCACCGGCAGTCGACACCAGGAACAGAAGAACCGGCAGGCCGAGGGCAACGCGGCCTACTGGGACAGCTTCTGGGATGTTGATCAGGTGTTCTACGGGCACGTGCTGGGCTTCAAGGGCCTGGAGCGCCGCGCGGTGGTGTTGGTGGTCGATGACGAGAAGGTCGTGGAACGTTCCTCGGAGCGGTTGTACGTCGGGTTGTCCCGGGCCCGCGAGCAACTCGTGGTCTGCGGGGACCCGGCGATGATCGTCGAGATCGGCGGCCCGGACCTGGCGCGCCGCCTCGGCATCGGCGGCTAACGCAACTTCACCAGCCGCGTCGTCGAACTCTCATCAAGTTCCACCGCGTCGGTCCGCGAGCGCAGAAAATCGCTGAATGACTTGAACCCCAACGACTTTTCCGAGAACGACGGATCCATCCGCTTCATCTGTGCCTTCACCGTCGAGTTGTGCAGCCACTCGTCGTCATCTTTTTCCAGGCCGATCTGCAGCGCGCGGGTGAGCAGGGCGGTGGCCGCGGCCTGCGGGTCGGACGTCTCGGCGTCGGCGGGTTCGGGGGGTTCGGCGGGTTCGCCCTTTGCGGCGGCACGCTTCCTGGGTGCCTCGGCGGGCACCGGCGCGACGGCCGGAACGCCGGGCAGGGCGTCGTAGATGACGAACTCGTCGCACGCCGCCGCCAACGACTTGCTCGAGGACCCGGCTACCCCGATGCCCACCACGTAGCGGCCGAGTCGCTTGCACCGCTGCGCCAGTGGGATGTAGTCGGAGTCCCCGGCGACGATCACCACGTGCGTCAGATCCGGTAGCCGGAACATGTCCTCGACGGCGTCGACCGCCAACCGGATGTCGGCGGCGTTCTTGCCGTAGGCCGCCGCCGGAAACAGTTGCACCAGATCCACCGCCCGGCCCACCAATTGCCCGCGGTAGCCGGCGTTGATGTCGGCCGACCAGTCCGCATAGGCGCGGGTGAGCACGAGGGTGCCGAACGACGACGCGAAGTCCAGCACCGCGCCCACGTCGACGATCGCACGGGTCAACTTGACCGCGTCGAGGCCCTTGGGCTTGTCGCGCTGAAATGAATTGCGCCCGTGCACCTGGTCGTAGCGCGACAGCACGATGTTGTCGAAGTCGAGATACACCGCGACGCGGGCCGCACCAGGTTCGGTCATAGCCGCAAGTCAAGCACTAACACGTCGGCGGGGAGCAGGTCACGGAAGTTCGCTGCCCGGCCGCGCTGGCGGGGGCCCGGCCGGGTGCCGTTCAGGCGGGGTTTGAGGCTATGATTTCGGAGTCAATGGTGACGTCTGACCCCTCGACACTGCCTTGGAGTGAATCGGTGAGCTTTTCCCGCCGCGCCCGCGCCGCGAGCGTCGTCTTTGCGGCGTTGCTGGCTGTGGTGTTGACCGGCGACGTCGCCGGCATTCCGGGCTGCCGGGACGCGTGCAAGGCCGTCACCGCCACCGCCCAGGCGCAGTTGCTGCCGCCGGTGCCGAAACCCCCGGTTGTGGGTATGGCGCCGTTCGACGGCGCCGAGGAGGTCAACCCGCTGACCACACCGTCGGTCGAGGTCCTCGATGGCCGGATCCGGGCGGTGTCCCTCGTCGATGACTGGGGCAACACCGTGCCGGGCGAACTCTCGCCGGATCGCACCTCCTGGCGGCCCACCGAGCGGCTCAACTTCGCCCGCAGTTACTCCATGACCGTCGACAGCGTGAGCGCCAGTGGTGTGGAACTGTCGCGGGCCAGCACCTTCGACACCCTCTCGCCCTACAACTACGTGCATCCGTACCTGGAGGTTCAGGGCGGCTTCGGCATCAACGAGAAGCTGAAGTACGGCGTCGGCACCGTGCTGCGGGCCCACTTCGACGAGCCGATCGCCGATAGGGCACTTGCCGAACGGAACATGACGGTCACCACCGATCCGCCGGTGTCCGGTTCGTGGTTCTGGGTGGACGACTACGTCGCGCACTGGCGACCGCAGCACTACTACCCGGCCGGCACCCGGGTCTCGGTGGCGCTGAACATGTTCGGACTCAAACTCGGCGAGGGCCTTTATGGTCAGGAAGACGCCACCGCGAACTTCACCATCGGGGACTCCCACATCACCGTCGCCAACGACATCACCAAACAGATCAGCGTCTTCGACAACGGCAAACTGGTCCGCACGATGCCCACCTCCATGGGCCGCGGTGGCACCTCGACGGTCGGTAACAAGACGTTCTCCTGGTGGACCCCGCCGGGGGTGTACTCCCTGCTCGACAAGTCGGAGACGGTCGTCATGGACTCCTCCACCTACGGGGTGCCGGCGGGGTCGGCGGTCAGTTACCGGCGCAACGTCGCCTGGGCCACCCGAATCAGCACCGACGGCATCTATCTGCACCAGCTTGACGACACCCTGTGGGCGCAGGGCAACACCAACCTCTCCAGCGGTTGCCTGAACCTCAACGGCGAGAACGCGAAGTGGTTCCACGACTTCTCCCAGCCGGGTGACATCGTCGAGGTCCGATTCACCGGCGGTCCGCCGCTGTCGCTCAATCAGGGCGGCGACTGGTCCATTCCGTGGGCGGACTGGCTCAAGGGCAGTGCGTTGAGGCCCAAGGACACGCCGCCACCCCCGCCGCCGGCGCCCACCGCCGAGACGCTCACCGCGCCCGGACCCTAATCCGCCGTTGCGACTCGCTCGGCCAGTTCGGTGAGCACCCGTTCCAGTTCATCCACGAGCCAACTGTCGGTCCTGGACTGGTAGGCCGCCAGCAGGCTGGTGTAGTACCACAGGTGTAGCTGCGGATCGTTCTGAGTGAACCGCTGCCACAGCGCCGGTCCATCGGAGCGGAAGTCCCGCAGCAATGCGCGGGCGTTGTCGAGTTTGTCGGCCAGCGAGACCAAGATCGTCCCGCCGGATGCCCCCGGAAGGTGCTCGAGGTAGGCCTTTTTGCGTGCCTGCCACGGCGGCTTCGGCGTTTCGAAGGTGTCGCTGCATTCCCTGACGATCCCGGCGACGCCGGCACCGAAGCGTTCCTCGATCTCGGCGAGGGTGGCCTCGCCGCCCTGATCCTCGGCGGCATCGTGCAGAAGCGCCGCGATGGCCTGCTCCTCGGTGCCACCCGCTTCGATCACCAGACCGGCCACCGAGAGCAGGTGGCCGAGGTAGGGAATATCCCCGCCCTTGCGCAACTGGGCCTTGTGCTTGTCGTGTGCGAATCCCAGGGCGTCGGCGAACCGCGCCGTCAGACGTGGGCCGTTGGCGGCCTCCGACTCGTCGATCTTGGACATCTGGCACCTCCTTGCTTATTAATCATGTTGTGCAGCTTGATAATTCAATGTGAGTCGATCATCCCTGCGGGACACTCTCACTCTAACGCCGGGGTCTGACACTGCTTGGCCGACCGAGTTGGACGTCGCGACATCGATCCGCGGCGACGCGGACGAAGGTCACTGTTTAAATGACTCATGGACTTTCTGCGCACACCGGACTCCCGATTCGCCCGCCTGGAGGGGTATCCGTTCGAACCGCACTACCTCGATGTCACCGCCACCGGCACCAAAGCGTTGCGGATGCACTTCCTCGACGAGGGCCCGCGTGACGGCGCCCCGGTGGTGCTGTTACACGGCGAACCGACGTGGAGTTACCTCTACCGCACCATGATTCCGCCACTGGTGGCCGCCGGCCACCGGGTGTTGGCACCAGATCTGATCGGCTTCGGCCGCTCCGACAAGCCCACCCGCGCCGAGGACTACACATATCTGCGTCATGTCGAGTGGACGACGTCCTGGCTCACCACTTTGGATCTGCAAGACGTGACCGTGGTGGTTCAGGACTGGGGGTCACTGATCGGTCTGCGGGTGGCCGCAGAAAATCCTGACCGATTCTCAAAGTTGTTCATCGCCAACGGATTTCTGCCGATCGGCGACAGGCCCGCCTCACCGGCCTTCCGGCTCTGGCGTGCCTTCGCGAAGTACTCGCCGCGGCTGCCGTCCGGCCGGATTGTCGATGTCGGCACGGTCGGAAAACTTTCGGCCGCGGTGCGCGCCGGGTACGACGCCCCGTTCCCCGACAAGAGCTACCAGGCCGGCTCCCGACGCTTCCCGCAACTGGTTCCCACCTCCGCGGCGGATCCGGCGATCGGTGCCAACCGCGCGGCATGGGAGGTGCTGGGCGCCTGGACCAAGCCGGTGCTGTGCGTCTTCGGCGCCAACGATCCGATCCTCGGTAAGGGCGACAAGCCCCTGATCGCCCATATCCCCGGCGCGGCCGGCCAACCGCACGCCCGGATCCGCGCCGGGCATTTCATTCAGGAGGACGCCGGGCCGGAGTTGGCGCGGCGACTGCTGGACTGGGAAGCCTCGCTGTAGAAGATCGGCGCGCGACAGCCCGTTCGTACCGGACGTCCTGCTTGGCCAGACCGAACGCCATGATGGTGACGACGAGTTGAACCAGATCCCGGTGCTTCCTGATCCGGGCGCCCGGACCGACGGCCCACACGTGTGAGCCGTCGGCCTGCTGCATCTGCCGCAGCAGCAGCAGCGAAACCGGTTCTTCGAACACGGGATTGCGTGATGAATGGCCGTCCAGGCGACGGTGCAGAATGTGGGCCTGCAGTGGCCGACCGTCGCTGCGCCGCACCGACATCGTGGTGGGTGTCTTGTCGACCTCGATGGTCCCGATTGCCAGAGTGCCTTCGGCGCCAACCTGAATGGCGTCGTCCAGGAGCGGAACGCTGAGACGCAGCGTTCCGGTGTGCATGTCGCTGACGGCGCCCCCGACGCGTGCGGGCAGTGAGATCATCGCCCCGGATCTGCTCATGCGTGACGGCGCAGGGGATCTCGTAGCCGAGCGGGTAGGAGGTCGGGGTTCCAACGGCCCTCCGGTGGGCATCGGCGCACGGGGGTCGGCTGCGAGCGGTCGGTGTTCATCGCGACCGCGTCGTCGTCAGCATCCCGCAACCTCCTCGTGCGCTGACCGCACACTATTGGAAATCGTTGTCAATAGGTCTTCGGCCCACCGTACCCCGGTAGTGGCCTTAATAGAAATCATTACCAATAGACGGTGCGGTGCGGACTCCGTGCGCCTCGGAGCAGGGCAGCGACCTGGGATCTGAATCCCGGCCGCCGACCGCTACAGGCCGAACTCGGTGTGCAGGTTGTCGATGCCGGCCCGAATCGCGTCGAGGGTTTCCTGGCGGGCCCGCATCTTGCAGGCGTAGTGGGCTTTGGCGTGCAGGGTGGTGGCGAAGTCCTTGCCCGCCTCCACCCCGCGTGCGAGCACCATGTCGCCCATGGCGATCTCGTCGACCCAGCCGCCGGCCAACGCGGTGTCCCCGAAGAAGGTCCGGGCCAGGCCGACCGCCTGCTGATACGCCGACCGGGTCAGCCGCAGCTTCATGATCTCCAGCGCCGGGTACGGCAACACCATCCCGATTGCCACCTCGTTAGCCACAAAGTTGTAGCCCGGGGCGGCAATCCGGTGATCGGTGCTGCACGCCAGGAACGAGCCCATCGCGATCGCATGCCCGGTGCAGGCCGCGACCACCGGTTTGGGGAAGGACAGCAGTCGGTGCGACAGCGTGAAACCGGCGGCGAGCATCTCGATCGAGGCCGCCACGTCTCCGGACCGGAACACCTTGAGGTCGAATCCGCCGCTGAACACCCGATCGTTGCCGGCGATCACCACCGCACCGGCGTCGTCGGCCTCGGCGGTGTCCAGTGCTGTGTTGATCTCGCTGAGCATGGCCGGTCCAAGTGCGTTGACCTTGCCGTCGTCCATCGTGATCACCGCAACCGACTCGTCCCGGCGATAGCTGACGCTCATGGGTGCTCCTTGCATTCGTGTGTGGTCTCGAGATTACCGACGAGGGTTCAGCCGCCCATCAGCGAGCGCCACTGTTCGAGGTTGGACGCCCGGTAGACGTAGTTGTCCCTCGTGACCTCCGAAAGGCTGGCGCTGGGTTCGGTGGAGTACCAGTGGCCCGGGAACACCACCGGGTCGCCGGACAGTCTGGCCAACTGCTGCAGGCTGCGGAACATCTCATCGACGTCGCCGCCGGGGAAGTCGGTGCGGCCGCACCCGTCGAGGAACAGGGTGTCGCCGGCAACCAGGCGGCCGTCGAGCAGGAAGCACTGACTTCCCGGCGTGTGGCCGGGGGTGTGCAGCAGTTCGATGTCGATGGCACCGACGTTGACCGTATCGCCGTGATGATGTTCGGTGAGATCACTCATCGGGATCCCGGTGATCTGTGAAACCCACTGTGCTTCATGGGTATTGACGTGAACCGGGACGCTGACCCGTTCCAGCAACTCGGCCAGGCCCTTGAGTTCGAAGCCCATCATCGACCCACCGATATGGTCGGGATGATGGTGGGTGACCAACACCCCGGACAGTGTCATGTCGTCAGCGGCGAGGGTGTCGAGTAAGTCACCGGCGGCGTAGGCCGGATCGACGATGACCGCCTCGGAGGTTTCCCGGTCACCGATGAGGTAGGCGAAGTTACGCATCTGCTCGGCGATGGGATCGCCGGCGGCGAAGTCACGGCCGGAGAGCAGTTGTCGGAAGTAGAGACGGTCGTCGGATGCCATGGCCTAAACCCTAGAGCCTGATGGCTCTCGGCGGAATCCTGTTTCCCCACAATCACTTTGCTGCCGAAAACAAGTGCTGCGCCCAACCTGCAATGAAGGCGTAATCAGATGTTTATCTGCTTTGCCACCGACTCGGTTCGGTGTCATCATGGGCTCAACGCTGAACATCTTCAGGAGGAAATAGTGAGTGTCTCACTTCGCTCGACGCTGGTCTCCGGTGCCGCATTTGCAACCGCCGGCGTTTTGGCTCTGGGCTCGAATATCGTTGCGCCGCCGGTGATTACGCTGGCACAACCGGTGGGGCAGTTGCCTACGGTTCATGTCGCGGAAGTGGCCCTGACGGGCTTTGCGCTCGATCTCTACGGCGCCCTGAACGGCTGGGTGGAGTTCGGCGTGCAGGTGCTCCAGGACTTCTTCTTCTGGAATCCGGCCATCGCCGCCGGCATCGGAAACCTCTACACGATGTTCGAACCGGTCATCACCGCGGTGGTGACGATCATTGACGGCCTGGTGGCGGCGCCGACCGATTTTCTGGGGACGCTGACCACCATCGTCAACACACTGCTGCCCGCGTTCGGCCTCGGAGTGCCGACACTGGCCGCGGCGGTCGGCACGTCGGCGGCGTCCCTGACCACCGCGCGCACCGCGGACGGGCCCCGCGCGGCCGCGTCACAACTGCCCGAACCGGTCGCGGTCGAACTCCCCGCCGCGGTCAAGGAAATTCCCCGGGTCATGTGTTGCTCGCCGCAACCGGAGGTGACCGCGGAGTTGCCTGTCGCCGAGGTGCCCGCCCTCGTCGAGGGTCCCGTTCTCGAGGCTCTCGTTGTGGAAGCTCCTGTCGTCGAGGCTCCTGTTGTCGAGGCTTCCGTCGCGGACGCTGCGCCGCCGGCCCGGGCGGTCCGGTCCGCACTGCGCGCGGCGGTCACGGCGAGCGCCCCCGGGGTCGATTCCGCCGAGTCCAATTCCCCCGAGTCCAATTCTCCCGGGGTCGATTCTCCCGGGGTCGATTCTGTAGCCCCGAGCAGTACTGGGGCGGTTCGCACGCCCGCCCGGGCTACCCGCGGTACCGCGCCTCGGTAACGGCGGCCGCCGACGCGGCGAATTAACCCGTAACGGGCACGCGGACGCGCGGCCCGACTACGGGTTGAGGAGTAGATGGTGAGCGTTTCGATGCGGTCGATGCTGTCCCCGGGAGTGGCCTTGGTCACCGTCGGTGCAGTCGCCCTGGGTCCGACCTTCGCCGCGTCGCCGCCGCTGGCCGCGCCCGCGGCGGCACCGATCCCGGCGGTCTACGTCGCCGACGTCGCCCTCGCGGGCATCGGCCGAGACATCTACAACTCGCTGAGCGCCACGGTGCAGGGGTTGGTGCAGTGGGCGGAGTTCGCCGTCGGGCTTATCCCGTTCCTCGGGGGCGGGATCCGGGGGCAGATCGACATCAACTACTTTGGCCTCATCCAGCCCCTGATCGCCAACACCGTCTACGCACTGTCGAACATCATCGCCGACCCACTCGGGATCCTGACCACGGTCGGCTCCTACCTCAGCAACCAGGTCTACGTCGGCTATACCTGGGTGACCGACCAGATCGCCTTCTTCGGTCTGCCGCCGCTGCTCGGCCCGATCCCGGCCCCGCCCCGGTTGGCGTCAGTGGGCGGATCCGCCGACGCGCCGGCCGTCGCCCGCACCCTCGGCCCGCGGGCTGCGGCGGCCCTCGCGGCCGTGCCGGCCGCTCCCGCCGAAACCACTCCCGCCGAGTCCGCCCCCGCCGAGACCACTCCCGTCGAGTCCGCCCCCGCGGAGACCGGCCCGGCACAGGTCGAAACCCCCGCCAGGTCAGTCAGGGCTCAGGCGCGCCGCACCGCCGTCGACGCCCGCCAGAGCACTCAGACCAGCGATGCCAGCCAGCCCAGCCAGGGCACCCAGGGCACCGACGCACAGGAGGTCCCTGCAGCCCCGGCCGAGGCCGCTGCTGTCGCTCCGGCGCGGGTTCCCGCCAGGGCCACCCGCGGCGCTCCCGACCGGGCCGACGGACCGTCTCGCGATGCCGCGAAACCCGTTGCCAGCGCCACTGGCTAACGACGGATTCGCGATCGGTTAAACTGGTCTCAGTTGCGCCGACAAGTCCGAGGAGACATGGTGAGCATTTCCGTCCGTTCTTTGCTGGTTCCCTCCGCCGCCCTGGTCACCGCTGGTGCGGTCGCCCTCGGCCCGGCGCTGGTCGCCCCGCCCGCCGCGACGGTGGCAGTGCCGTCCGTGCCGATCCCGACCGTGCAGATCGCCGACATCCAGTTGGCCGGCATCGGTCAGGACATCTACTACTCCATCCAGCCGTGGGTGGCGTACGGGGTCGAGGTGGCCCAGTACGCGGTGTCCTGGATTCCGCCGCTGTCCTCGCAGATCGGCATCCTGTACTTCCAGGGCATCCAACCAGTGGTCGAGGCCACGGTGAACGCGCTGGCCGGGATCGTGCAGAACCCGTTCAACATCGTGGGGGTGCTCAACGCCTACGGCACGTCGTTGTTCTACACCGGCTTCAATTTCGTTTCCGCTGAACTGGACTGGCTCGGTTTTCCGCCGCTGCCGCCGTTGCCACCACTGGCCTCGGTCGCGTCAACCCCGGCCGCAGCCAGCACCGCGAAGGGCCCGCGCGCTGCCGCCACCGTGGTTGAGGTGGAGTTGCCGGCCGGTTCGGATGCCGCCGAGGTCGCCGCTGAGGTGGCCGCCGGTGCGACTGCCGCCCCCGCCGCGCCCGCCAGGGCCGTCCGCGGCGAACTGGGCCGCGCGGTCAGGGCCGCCGCCCGTGCATCGCAGGTGACCGGCGCCGCCGCCGCCGACGCGGCCGAGCAAGCCCAACAGGCTGGTACCGAGGTCAGCGCCGCGGTGCAGGGCACCGTCAGCGAGGTCCGCAGCGCCGCCCGGGCGACCCGGGGCGCGGTGGCCACGGCAGTTGCCGAAGCCCGCGCCTCGGTGCAGGCCGCCGCCGACTCGGCGAGTGACGCCGCCGGCGACGCCACCAACTAGCCCCGGCGTTGGGAGCGCACGCCCCAGGGTTGGGATTCTTGGGGTGAGGGTGGGATCCTTGCCGGAGTCCATGAGCAACCGGAGTCCGTGAGCAAGGAGACGTCATGAGCATGTCGATCCGTTCGGCGCTGGTCCCCGCAGTCGCCATGGCGACCATCGGTGCCGTGGCGCTGTCTCCGGTTCTGGTCGCCCCGGGCCAGTCGGTGTTCCCGGCGGTTCCCAGCGTCGATGTCCGCACCGCCGACATCGAGTTGGCGGGCATCGGCCAGGACATCTACTACTCCATCACCCCGACGGTGCAGTACGTCGTCGGTGGCGGTTCCTACCTGATCAACTACATTCCGCTGATCGGCGGGGTGATCGCCGCCCAGATCAACATCAACTACTTCCAGGGCATCCAGCCGGTGGTCGAGGCGACGGTCAACTACCTGGCGGGCGTGGTGCAGGATCCGCTCAATTTCGGCCCCACCACCGCCATCTATGCCAGCACCCTCTACGACATCGCCTACAACTGGGTGTCGGCGCAACTGCAGTGGGTCGGTCTCAACCCGCTGCCGCTACTGCCGCCGCTGCCGTCGCCGGCGTCCGCGGGGGAGTCCGCACCGGGGGAGTCCGCGCCGGCGCCGACCGCGCCGCGCGCCGCCGCCGCCGCCGCAGTCGAACGGACACCTGCCGCCCTTCGTCGCACGGCCCGCGCCGCCGTCACGCCCCGCCTGGCTGCCAGCGCCGATGCTGACGCCCAGGAGGCCGCTGAGGCGCCCCGCGCCGCCGCGGTGGACACCCCCGGCGAGGTTCGCACCCCGGCCAGGGCCACCCGCGGACAGGCGGCCCGGGCGGTTCGCACAGCCGCGGCGGACACGGCCCGATGACAACTCCCGCGCGGTTTGGTTCGGTCAAGTAGCAGGCGGTACCCTCTTCTACGTCCCGTGGCACGGTTGAACTGACACCTACGGGTAGGCCCCCTTAGCTCAGTCGGTAGAGCGTTTCCATGGTAAGGAAAAGGTCAACGGTTCGATTCCGTTAGGGGGCTCGGTGGACGCCGGTCCCACTGGCGACTCCGTCGCGGCGGTGTAGCTCAGCTGGTTAGAGCGCACGACTCATAATCGTGAGGTCGGGGGATCGAGTCCCCCCACCGCTACAAAGCAGCACAGCACAGTTGAACAACGTGAACGACGAAGTCGGAAAGAGAGCAACGACGTGGCTTCCAGTACAGATGTACGGCCGAAGATCACCTTGGCGTGCGAGGTGTGCAAGCACCGCAACTACATCACCAAGAAGAACCGCCGCAACGACCCGGATCGGTTGGAGCTCAAAAAGTTCTGCCCGAACTGCGGTTCGCACCAGCCGCACAAAGAGTCCCGCTGAGCGGTCCGCCGGTGTCTTTGTCCGACAGGATCCTCGGCGCGCACTACCGTCACCCCGACTACTACATGGTCGAGCGCGAGAAGACGCGCGAGTACGCCACCGCGGTGAAGAACACCGATGCGGCGTTCTTTTCCGATGAGGCCGCCGCCGAACTCGGCTACGGCGGCTTGGCGGCGCCGCTGACGTTCATCTCGGTGTTCGGCTACGTCGCGCAGGTGGCGTCCTTCACCCACCACGGCATCACACTGGCTGACCACCAGATCGTCCATGTCGACCAGGTGCTGAAATTTCAGCGCCCGATCGTCGCCGGCGACCGCCTCTACTGCGACGTCTACGTCCACGATGTCCGACAGGCGCACGGCACCGACATCGTCGTCAACAAGGTTCTGATCACCAACGACGACGGCGACGTCGTCCAGGAGACCTACACGACCCTGGCCGGGCGGAGTGGGGAAAACGGAGAGAGTGGCTTTAGCTATGACACTGCGTGAGTTCAGTTCGGTCAAGGTCGGCGACGAGATGCCGGAGAAGATCATCAAGCTGACCCGAGGCGACCTGGTGAACTATGCCGGGGTGTCCGGTGACCTCAACCCGATCCACTGGGACGACGAGATCGCCAAGCAGGTCGGTCTGGACACTGCTATTGCCCACGGCATGCTCACCATGGGACTCGGCGGCGGATACGTCACCTCCTGGGTGGGCGACCCGGGCGCGGTGACCGAGTACAACGTGCGGTTCACCGCCATCGTGCCGGTGCCCAACGACGGCGTCGGCGCCGAGATCCTGTTCTCCGGACGGGTCAAGTCCACCGACCCGGAGACCAAGACCGTCACTCTTGCACTGACCGCCACCACCGGCGGCAAGAAGATCTTCGGTCGCGCCGTCGCTACGGCGAAACTGGCCTAGCGGTGCCGATCAAACCCGGTATTGAGGGCATGGTCTGGGAGTACCCGGACAGCTTCGTCGTCGGCCGCGAGCAGATCCGCCAGTACGCGCACTCGGTGCAGGACATGCACCCGGCCAGCCACGACGAGGAGGCCGCCGCCGGACTCGGCTACGGCGAGGTCATCGCGCCACTGACCTTCGTGTCGATCTTCGGGCTGATCATCCAGAAGCATTTCTTCACCCACGTCGACGTGGGTATCGCCACCATGCAGATCATCCAGGTGGACCAGAAATTCGTCTACCACAAGCCGATCACGGCCGGCGACGTCCTGCACGGCGCCATGCACATCGAGAGCGTCAACGAACGCTTCGGCGCCGATATCGTCGTCACCCGCAACGTCTGCACCAACCAGCACGGCGAGTTGGTGCTGGAGGCCTACACCACCCTGATGGGCCACGAGGGCGACAACTCGGTCTCGGTGAAATGGGACCCCGAAACCGGCCAGGTGGTCCGCAAGGCCGCCGGCGAATAGCGATTACCACCTGCCAGTCGCTGCGTTGTACACTCGGACTTCGGGTTTTCCCACGTGAGCGCGCTGTCCGTCGGTTCGGGTCGACCGAACGGGGAGCGCGCGATTCATGTGAAGGCCATACAGAGGGGCGTAGCTCAACTGGCAGAGCAGCGGTCTCCAAAACCGCAGGTTGCAGGTTCAAGTCCTGTCGCCCCTGCTCAACTGAATAGACTGAATAGACCATCCCGGTCTCACGACTCGACACGAAGGAGCATGCGGTGAGCAACGACCTCGACACTGCCGCAGGCGAAGGGCCAGACGACACCGTCGCCCTGACCCAGCCACTGCGCCCGACCGGCAAGCGCGCCCGCCAGCGCACCGGTGGCACCGCACTGGCCGAGGTCGAGGATCTCGAGACCACCGCCCTGGAGATCCTCGACGACGAGGACGACGACGAGGCCGCGGCGCGCAAGGCCAAGAAGGCCAAAGCCGCCGACGCCGGGCCGACCCGCAACCCGATCCTGTTCGTGTGGAACTACCTCAAGCAGGTCGTCGCCGAGTTGCGCAAGGTCATCTGGCCCAACCGCAAGCAGATGGTCAACTACACCGCCGTCGTGATGGTGTTCCTGGTCCTGATGACCGCCTTGATCAGCGGCGTCGACCTCGGGTTCGCCAGGTTGATGCTGCTGGTGTTCGGCTAGCCACGTGTGTTGCAGAGAGGACTGACTACCATGACAACCCCCGAAGGCGAGGCGCTCGCCGGTGACGTCGCCGTCGACGTGATCGACGCGCCCGTGACCGATGCTCCCGATGATGAGGCTCCCGTGGTGGAGGTCGAGGAGGACCTCGACGCCGCGACGAAGCTGCGCAACGAACTGCGCGCGCAACCGGGCGACTGGTACGTGATCCACTCCTACGCCGGCTACGAGAACAAGGTGAAGGCCAACCTCGAGACCCGCGTGCAGAACCTCGACGTGGGCGACTACATCTTCCAGGTCGAGGTGCCCACCGAAGAGGTCACCGAGATCAAGAACGGCCAGCGCAAGCAGGTCAACCGCAAGGTGCTGCCGGGCTACATCCTGGTGCGCATGGAACTCACCGACGACTCCTGGTCCACGGTGCGCAACACCCCCGGCGTGACCGGTTTCGTCGGCGCCACCTCGCGGCCGACGTCGCTGTCGCTGGACGACGTGGTCAAGTTCCTGCTGCCGCCGGAGGGCAAGAAGCCCAAGGGTCCGGTCCGGCCCCAGGACGGCGAGGCCACCCTGGAACGTCCGGAGATCCTGGTCGACTTCGAGGTCGGCGAGTCGGTGACCGTCAACGACGGCCCGTTCGCGACGCTGCCGGCCTCGATCAGCGAGGTCAACGCCGAACAGCAGAAACTGAAGGTGCTGGTGAGCATCTTCGGCCGCGAAACACCCGTCGAACTGACCTTCGCCCAGGTCGAAAAGCTCTAACGAATCTTCGGCGCCACTTCGCCCGACGGAGGGCGCCGCACCAGAAAGGAAACATCAGCATGGCCCCCAAGAAGAAGAAGGTCGTCGGCCTGATCAAACTGCAGATCCAGGCCGGGCAGGCCAACCCCGCCCCGCCGGTGGGTCCGGCCCTCGGTCAGCACGGCGTGAACATCATGGAGTTCTGCAAGGCCTACAACGCCGCGACGGAAACCCAGCGCGGCAACGTCATCCCGGTGGAGATCAGCGTCTACGAAGACCGCAGTTTCACCTTCGTGCTCAAGACCCCGCCCGCGGCCCGGATGCTGCTCAAGGCCGCCGGTGTGGCCAAGGGTTCGGCCGAACCGCACAAGACCAAGGTCGCCAAGGTGACTTGGGACCAGGTGCGTGAGATCGCCGAGACCAAGAAGGCCGACCTCAACGCCAACGACATCGACCAGGCCGCCAAGATCATCGCCGGCACCGCCCGTTCGATGGGCATCACGGTCGAATAGTTCTGCCCCACAACTGAATACACCCGTGGGAGGGCCCGCTTCGGCCCGTCGATGAGCGCTCGCGCGAAGAGCGTTGATCGAGCACCACAACTCCAACACAACTAGAGTGGAAATGAAATGAGCAAGAACAGCAAGGCATACAAAGAGGCCGCCGCGAAGGTCGACCGCGACAAGCTCTACACCCCCCTGCAGGCCGCCAAACTGGCCAAGGAGACGTCCTCGAAGAAGCAGGACGCCACCGTCGAGGTGGCGATCCGCCTGGGCGTTGACCCCCGCAAGGCCGACCA
>Ga0247831_1000980_pt1 | contig 57875 bp, 74 predicted proteins | sample LaCruzMarch2015__9_FD_192406 | JGI IMG/M metagenome (GOLD analysis project Ga0247831, IMG submission 192406) | Freshwater microbial communities from meromictic Lake La Cruz, Castile-La Mancha, Spain - LaCruzMarch2015_1m | ecosystem: Environmental > Aquatic > Freshwater > Lake | place: Spain...
GCGCGATCCGCGTCGCAGGAAACAGGGGATCATCAGGCCCGTACAGCAAGACGTTGCGCAGGTGGCCGATCCAGTCGCGGACAATCTCCTCAAAATCGTCGCCGACCGGGAAAAAACTCGACCGAAACGTCTTCCGGTTCTTCGTCCGGACCATGCGCGCGTCTTGGAACACGGTCCTACGCTCCAGATTGATATGGCCGATGTTGAGCGAGGCGATGGCGTCATCCCGCGCCCCGGACAGGAGAGCGAAGGCGATCAGCGCCCGGTCGCGCTTTCGAACGTCCGTTTCGCCAGGCATGCGCTGGACTAGGCCGCGCACCAGCTCAACATCCGGCGCCGGTCTCTCCCGTCGCGCCGTCGCGATCCGGGCATCGTTGTCTGTCAGGTTGAAATAGTCGCAATCCGTGCGCTTGATCCGCGCCTTGTATCCCGGCTGTTCGGCGAGCCAAGCAAAGAACGCGCGCAGCGCCTTCAGTCGTGACTTAATCGTTGATTTTGATAGCGGTTGTCCCGTCTTCTCGTTCGTCCGCTCTTCAAGGGCGCGCTTGTACCGCCGCGCCTGCTCGACGTGGAAGAGAGCGAAGTCCCTCCACTTGGTCGTCGCCTCAAAGTCTGCGATTGCGGCAGCGACTGCGTTTGCGCTGCCCTTCGTCTTGCCTTGGGCTTCCTCAAAATAGCTGAGGTAGGCCCGCTTGATCCGTTCATTTTTCGGCAGGTGCCTGCTAGGCATGTCTCATACCCTCGCCAAGTGGACATTTCCGCAGGCGGCGGCCGTCTCGCTTATATCTGTACGAAATCTTAACCGCCCGGAGGATGCGCTCCGCCTGGAGACCAGCCCATAATAGCCGCGCTGCCCAAGCCACCCACAGCGCCGATCATGGCGTTATACTGCGCCATCTTCTGCGCGTAGTTCGCCTGCTGGTTCTGGAAGCCCTGCTGCGTGATGCCCGCGATGTCGGTCGTCTGCATCCGGTCAGGCTGCGAGATGGCAAAGTTTGGCGTCTGAACCTGAGAGCCTGAGAGCAGCGCCGCAATCTCGTTGAGCGGCTGGTTGCGAAGTGCCATCTGCTCCTGAAGTTGAGCACCGCGCTGACGGTCCTGCGCATCGAGCATGTTCGTGATCTGCGCATAGCGGTTGTTGGCAAGGGTGTCGTTGCGAGCACGTTCGCCCTGCTGGTTCGCGTAGGTCTGCGAGCGGTTGGCGTTGTTGAACCCCGCAGCGTTGGTCCTGTTGGCCAAGTCCTGACTGCGAAGGTCGTTGTTCATCCCCGTGCGCTGAACCTGATTGGCCCACTCTGCCGCGCTCGCCTGATTGTTGAAGCCTGCCGACGCCAGGATATCCGCAATCGACCGCGCACGGTTCTGGTTGGCGAAGTCCGCAGACGCAAACTGGTCAGCACGAGCCGCTGCGTTCTGCTGGTTGTTGTAGGCCGTCCGCTGAAACTGGTCGGCGTTCCGCTGTCCGATGACATTGTTGTTGAAACCGACAGCAGCAAGCTGATCGGCATTGCCACGCATTGCGTTCTGATTATTGAAGTCGGTGCGCGCTAGTTGTTCTGCCGCCATCTGGCTGGCCAACTGGTTATTGTAGCTGCCACGCTGGAACTGGTCAGCGTTGCTTGCCTGAATCGTATTGTTGTTGAAGCCAACCGCAGCAAGCTGGTCTGCGTTACTGCGAGCAGCATTTTGGTTGGCCAATTCCGTGCGCGCCATTTGTTCGGCTGCGGTCTGGCTCGCAAGTTGGTTGTTGTAACTGGCGCGCTGGAACTGATCGGCGTTCTGCTGGCCAGCAGCCTGATTGTAAAAACCTGCCGCTGCCAGAGCTTCAGAGTTGGACATTGCACGGTTGCGGTTGTTGAAGTCTGCCGTCGAAACCTGATCGGCTCGCTCCAGTCCAAGCGCCTGATTGTTCATGCTCAGACGCGCAAGTTGGGCTGCGTCCTGCGCGCCCATCGCCTGATTGTTGAACCCGGCTGCTGCAAGCTGATCCGCATTTGCGCGAGCAGCGTTCTGGTTGTTGAAGTCTGCCGCAGATAGCTGATTAGCGTATTCCTGCCCTGCGTACTGGTTGTTCATGGCAAGACGAGCAGCTTGATCAGCATTCCGCTGACTGGATAGCTGATTGTTGAACTGGGCTGTCGAGACCTGATCTGCTCGCTCCTGCCCCATCAGTTGGTTGTTCATGCCTAGGACGTTGAGTTGATCCGCCCTGTCTGCACTAGCCGCCTGATTGTTGAAGCCAGTCGTGGCAAGAGCATCAGAAATCCGACGCGCACTGTTCTGGTTGTTGAACCCGGCAATCTGGGTGCGGTCCTGCAATCCCTGCGAGGCAATCTGGTTGTTGAAGCTGGCGACATCACGCGCCTCGCCCGCTCTCAAGCCCACATTCTGGTTGTTGAACTGTGCCGCGCTGAACTGGTCCGCACGTTCCTGCCCAGCAAGCTGGTTGTTGAAGCCAAGCTGGTTGTTCGCATTGTCGAAGGTCTGCTGACGCGCGGAGTTTCCAAACGCTGCTGCATCGCGGTTGAGCCCGGTAATGCGTGACTGCTCCTGCCCTGCGTTCAGGATAGCCGCGATGCGCGCATCGTTGGCCATCCGGCTGTTCTCGTCGAGCGCGCGGTCGCGGCCCGTACCCTCCCGAATGCCACGGTTGGCAAGGTTGGTCTCAAGCAGGTTGCGCTGGCGATCAAGCTCAGGATTGAGCCTCGCCATGAGGGCATCCTCGTAGCGTCTCGAATCCCCGACATCGTAGCCAGTCTGGAGGCCAGCATTGCCGCTTTGACGCGCGTAGGACGGACCAGCGCCGATGTCTGTGTAGGATCCACCAGAGCCAGCCTGGATGCCCTGATAGTTTGGCGCACCCCCAATGTCGGCATACTGCGCAGAGTCACGCACGCGGTCATAGTTTGCAATTGCGTTTGCGCGATTATAGCTTGGCCCAGCACTGATATCAGAATAGCCCTGCTGCTGCCCCATGCGTTCAAATGCAGGCCCGCCGCCAACATCGCTGTAGCCACGCTGCCCGCCAATGCGCTCGTAAGTCCCGCCCTCTCCCGTCCGGCCATAGCTCGGCCCGCCGCCGATGTCGGAATAGCCCTGACGATCTGCCGATAGCTGATAGTCACGCCCCGCGCCCATGCTCTGGTAATTCGCGCCGGGGCCAGCATCGGAATATCCGCGCATCGTGCCAGCGCCGCTGTAGCCCTGCGCTGCGCCCATGCTTTGATAGTTTGCGCCAGAACCAGCGTCAGCGTAGCCACGCATCGTTCCAGCGCCCGAATAGTCCTGCCCCGCACCCATCCGCTCGGATTGCAGCGAGCCGCCTACGTCCTGATAGCCGCCGCCTTGGCCAACGCGGTCATAAGACGGGCCACCGCCGACTTGATCGTACTGCGGAAGATTTCCGATGTTCTCGAACTGCGGTCCTTCGAGGTCGCCGCCATACTGGCTCGGCTGCAACGAACTGCGATCCGACCACGATGTGATGTTGCCCGTGTCCATCGGACGCGACAACAGATCGCCCGCACGCTGCGCCTGATCCGCACCAAGATTGGCAAGCGTCAGGTTACCGCGATAGTTGGCATCACGCAGCGCCTGCGCTTGCGGCGACAGGGTCGTGGTCGCCGTGTATTGCGGGAGGTCGTAATACTGCCCGCTGTTCGGATCGGTCCAGCCATACGAGCCGGTCTGGCTGTAGGTCAGCGAGCCATCGGGGCCGACCTGGTTGACTTGGCCAAGGGCCGTGTTTGCCACAGCCGTGCCAACTGATTGGCCGGTCTGGGCTCTGGCAACTTCACTTGGACTCGGCGGCGTAGGCGCGCTTGGCTTACTCAAAGTCTGATCCTTCCCACTGTTCGCGGGTCAACGTCCAAACAACACCGTTCTCGTTCCGACCAAAAAGGCGCGGGATGTCGATCCGGTCAAATCCGTAGCGCTTGAGCTGCCGATGCAGCCGCGTGTTGTGTTCGCTGTTGCGCGTCACGATCATCTGGCAACCGATGCCATCGAAGGCGTAGGCGAACAATTCGTGCAGTATCTGACGTGTCATCCACTTGGGCGTGATCGATGCGCCAGAGAACTCAATCGTCCCAGCGTAAGGATTCCACTCGTGCCACGCCCAACCCGCAACCAGCCGGCCATCACCATCGATGACACCGACGCAGCGAGCAGCGCCAAAACCTTGCGGGCAATTGGGAACGAGCGCGGAGACAAACCTCTCCACATCCGCATCGTGGTCGTAAAGAAGCTGCACTAGACCACTACGTCGCCAGTATTGTACGTCAGATGCATCACCATCAGCTCAGCATCAGGAACGGGCGTTGTCCCGCATGTGATCTGCACCTGTGGGGCATGAGACGAACCCGCACCGTTGACGCTGACCCAGCGCGTCGTCGTGGTGGTTGCTTCAGTCGATCCATCCCACAAGACCGTATCCCAGAGGCCGCTATCCCACGTCGATACGGTCGTGTCCGAAACGCTCGACGGAGGGCTGGGGAATGACTGGCCGTAATCAACGCTGCACGATAGCTGCGGGGTGAACGGCACGGACGAACGGAACACCGCCCTTGCCTGCATCGCCGTCTTGAAGGCTCCAGGCGCTCCCATGTCCGCAAAATGCCATGCGACCTTGGCAGTATAGACCGCGCCGTCGTCATTGCCCTCGGACTGCATGATGAAGACCTTGCCCGCAGTCGAGCCGAAGTAGATGATCTCGTTGTGGTTGGCGAAGCAACGGGCTGCAATGCCCGTCCATCTCGCCCACGCGCCCGTCTCAAGGTTGACAATAAAGCACTGCGCAGCAGTCGTGCTGTCAACAACCGGGTTGGTGATGACAGCCATGTTCTTCTGCGGCCAGCGCTCGATTTCCCAAGGCAGTGTGATGCGAGCCAGAGCCTCGTCGTGCCAGTCTTTCTCAATCGGCAACGACACCGCCGCCAAGGACAGCGCTATGGCATCCTTCTGAAGCACTGCACTTAGCGGTACAAGGCCATCCGTCGAGGCAATGATAAGGTCGCCGCCTGAACGTGTGAACGCATTCTTGCCGAGAGGGACGCCGCCAATATCATAGCGACCATTGAGCGACCAGTTCGATGCACTCGGATCATCGCCCGAATAGACCGCAACCTCGCCCTTGTCGGACACAAACACGCAGTAGTCGTCAATGCCGTCGCCCGCATCGGTTGACCACGTAGCACCGAACAACAGAGATCCGCCGCGCTGGAAAACACCGCGCAGCGTCATGTCATTGGCAGCACCGCCAATCGAGTCGATGCCAAGATACCACGCGACCATCGTGCCGGTCTGGACGAAATACAGCCGGTTCTTGAAGGCCCAGACAGCGCTCAGCGTGGAGGTCGTGACACCCGTGATGGCCGGGGTCGAGATGCCTGTGATGGCCGTCCACGTCGATCCGTCATAAAGCCGCGCGCTGTCGGTTCCGTTGACGGCGTACATATAATTTCCGCCGCCCGTCTCCATCTGCTGGACCGAGTAGTATCCGCTCGTCTGACCCGTCACGCCGGTCGAGGGCGTCGAAGTTATGTCGTAGATTTTCGAGGCGTCCGATGCGAACAGCTTTGAGACGCCGCTAATCCTGTAAGTGAACAGGCTGAGGACCGTGTCCGAACCAACGTCTGCGTATTCCTGATACCCACCGCGAACCGTGATGCCTGATTGCGTCGGTATCCAGTTGTCAAGGACAATGGCCGCGCCTTGCAGATTGCCCGCGAGGTTGGTGTTGGTAACCCACCCCTTGGTTGGCGAGCGGAACGCCTGCATCTGCATCCGCGTCTGTGCGCGCGGGGGCGCTGCCTGTCTGCGGAAGGCTCGTCTCATGTGCCGCCCGGTAATCTGCCAGGATACGCATAGGTAATGCCGCGCACCCCTCTTGCAGTACCCTGAACCAGAATGGTCGCGCCCTTGTCGCGGGAGATCAGCTTCTCTTTCAGGACTTCGTAGTCGTCCAGTTCCTGCGCATAAGGCTGACCCTTGGCCTGCTTCCAGCGGTAGATGATGCCAAGCTTCAACAGCCTTTCATCCAGCCGGAAATTGTCCGTGTCAGTTGCGAATATCGTCGTGTTCGCACCCGCTGCCGGATCAACATAGAGATTGGACTGGTAGAAATACCGGCAAGTGATGGCAGAGGCTGGCGCTTTGCGAATGTGCAACTGCCCGCCGTAGATGATCCATTCGCCCGGAACCGGATCAAACTCACGCTCGATGTGCGAGAGCCAGACGTTCTCATCCACAACCTTGGCAAGCGGACGGTCGTTGTCCGATGACCAGATGTCGTTCGTATCCGGCATCCAGTCATAGTCAGACGGGAGATTGAAATCTTCCGTCGTTCCATCGCCTGTCAGCGTTGCAAGGGTTTTCAGCAACTGCCACGCATGAGCCTTAGAGATCATGTTAGCGACATCGTTGGTTATCGCCTTCAGCTCGACATGCTCACGCACGGTCGATGCCATGACTGCATCAGGGACAGATACCCCGATAAAGCTACATGCATATTGGATCGCTGACAGGACCGTCATCTATCAGGCCGCTTCCATCGACTGAGCTTTGATGCGTGCATTCATTTCGTCCGCAAGCGCGATCAGCTTGGCATTTCCCAGCTTGTGATGGGGCTCCGGTGCGCCAGGATCAGCATCGCGCATCCAGTTGCGGATATCCTCGTCTGCCCAGCCAGAGAAGGGCGAAACCGTCTCCGGCGCCGCTGCCTTCTTGGCTGCAACAGGAGACTTGCCCGATGTCGCCGCCAAAAGTTGAGACATCTGCGCCTTCAGTTCATCGACCTGCGTCTGCATCGCGGCCTTTTCCATCTCGTGCTTTGCATCTACCGCAGCGCCAGAAGCGCGTTCGAGGTAGAGCGCCGCCTGCTTGCGAATGTTGACAAGGTCGCGGCCCAGCTTGGTGTTGATGTCCACCGCAGCGAGCTGTTCAGCCGTCAGGATGTTGATCGCCTTGAGTTCTAACCTGCGAGCATCGGTGAGGAACGGAAGCTCACTGATCGGCGTGCCGTTGACGACATGCTCCTTGCCTGCCTTGAATGCATCGTAAGCAGCCTTGAAATCCGGGTGGTCCTTCCACTTTGGCCAGTAGCGAGACTGGTCTTCGGGGTTCGTCAGCGGACGATCAGAGCGATCAGAGGCCGGCGCGTGCAGTTCGGACTTGGTGTTGCCCGCCCACTGAATGCGGATCATCTCGACATCGTCATAGATAGGCCGACCAGCCGCAGCGGTCTTGCCATCGTTGATCTGAACGCCGTTGTAGAAGTGAACGACAGCCTGCGTGTGGATGATGCCGCCAGCTTGTTCGATGTTCATGGACATTTAGCTCTCCGTCTGAGGGACTGTGAATTGACTACCAGAGTGACGTTTCATGCGGCCTTGGCTGACCGTGAAAGAAGACCGCACGGGTGTCGTGCGGGATGTTGTCGGCGTTCATTCCGAAATTGGCCTTCCAGCTACCGAACTGGCCCGGCAGCAAGTCCTGCAACCGCATCGCCATCGGCATGTGCTGAGTGATCCACGCCTGATCGCCGCGATAGTCGTCAGTCGGCTTGCCCGCCTCAACCCACGCCTTCCAGACGTGATCAGCCTCGCCCGCCGTCCATGACATGATGGACGAGTTAAGTTGCCCCGGTTGCCACACGTCACGCAGGCCAGCGAACGGGCCATCGTATTTCATGAGGTCGGTCAGATCCCCGGTGATGACCGTGTCCAGATCGAAGTAGACGCAGCGCTCGCCCTTCGGAAACCGATTAGGCTCGAACATCTGAAGCTTGGCCCACCACGAGGCAGGGCCTTCACGCAGGACATGGAACTTGGCCTCGCCCTTGTAGTTCTTCGCCACGCCTGAGAGGAGCCTAGAGACGTAATCCTCGCCCCGGCCTAGGTAGTCTCCCGTCGCCACGCAGATCACGTTCAGCGCCTTCGTGGCGGGCCTGCGCGGCCAGTTGGCAATGAGGTTGGAACGTTCCCGAACCATGCTCTGAAGCAGCCCGTCGCCGTGGAAGGTCACGGTCGGCTTGTCCGCATCCAGCGCGAACATCTCCTCAAGCGTGAACCAGTCCGTACATTGCGTCAGGAAATTGTTGTCGGTGACGTAGCCATTGATCTCAATAGTCCCCGCCTTGCCATCGCGGCTGTCGGGATAGGCGTGCGTCTTGTCGCCCCGATATGAGCTATCCAGCCCATGCATCTCAAAGCGCCGGAAACCCATGTAGTGAGCGAGGTTCAGCCACCTCATGCCCATTGTCGTCCCGCCCGCAATCATGTCCGTGTCAGGCGGCAGGACATCGGTAATGCCCGGCATCCCCGATGGGTGCCAGAGGACGACCTTGCAGCCCTTCAGCTTGTCGAACACGCTCGGATGGCAGGTAGACGCCACGAAATAGAACACGCCTGGATGCGGCTCGATCAGGTCCGCAATGTGCGGTCGTGCATCAAGCAGCCCGCAGGCCCACGGGGTAATTCCCTTGGAGAGCAGGAAGCCCAGACCTGCATTTGCGGTGACGATGACGCCATCGAGGTTGCGCCATGTATCTCCGAGAGAAGGGCCACCGCCCGCGACCGACAGTGTGCGTCCGTGCGGGCGGCAAAGTTGAGGGAGTGGAAGGTGCCGCCCCAAGGCTGATCGGACGTGCTCAAGCATCGTCTCGTCAGGCGTAGCAATCCGGGGCGGGAAAACCGAGAGGACGCGGGCAGATACGCCCGCGCCCCCATCACTAGCTCTCACTACGAGCCAGACAGACGGTCGGTAACAAACGGACGGTCAATCTCAAACTCAGAATAGAGATTGCCAACCGTAGCGGTTGCCGCACCTTTGGCATTCGCCACGAGGTCGCCAGCGACAGACGTGTCATCCACGCTGCCAGCCGTGCTCGTGATCCACACTTTGGCGTTGTCGGCGTAAAGCGTCAGGCACGAAGCCAGGGCTTTGCCGGAACGCTGGAACCAGCCGTAATAGCTGGCCGTGATGGACGACATGGCGACAGCCACCGGGCCAATCGCGTCGGCGGCAAGACGTGTAACCGTCCCGTCGTCCATGTTGATCGTCACCCAGTTACGAACAGCGCATGAGGCAACGCCCTTCAGATAGACAAAAGTGCCAGCGCCATAGGTCTCGTCTTTGCAGCCAACCTCAGTTCCGAGGTCGTGTTTCTTCGTAAGCGAACGTTCGGCAATCGCCTGATTGAGCAGGAAGTTGCCATTAGGTGTCCAAGTCATTGGAGTTTTCCTATTGGATTGATGTGAAGGAGACCCAGACCAGCGGCTCACCCATCTCTGGACAAGCCGCTGGCAAAGATCAGTTGCTCAGGTCAGGTCGATCAGGGGCTGGAATCGTACAGCTTGGCAGTATGCACCGGGTTCTTCAGGACGAGTTCGCCCATGAAGCCGATGTGCTGGACCACAGCGTCCTGGTTGATCGGCATCTGCTTGCCGCCGAACCGCTCGAAGTTGCGGTCCTTGTTGTAGTAGAATTGCAGATCCTTCATCGAGATGAAGTAGGATGCGTCATCCGGCATGGCCGTACCGACACCGCCTTCGAGCACCACGTCGATGGACTTGCCAGCGCCGTAATACTTCATTGCGCTGAAACCGCCCTTGCCGAGACCATTCTCGTCGTTGATGCGCTGAATGGCCGAGAGGGCCGCATCATACGCCTGATAATGCTGGGTTGAGCAGGTGATCAGGTCGGGGCCGCGTTGACCGCGCGAGCGGGCGAACACGATGTGGTTGAACAGCGGACGAACAGTGGTCGAGGTGACCGCCGTAATCGCCGTGCCAGCAACCGTGATCGAGTTGGCATTGTAGCTCGTCGTTCGCCATTGGGTGTTGGACACCCGGCTGATGCCGCCATACGTGCCGCTCGACGGCGTGGTCGGAATGGCAAGCTGAAGACCGCCAATCTGGTTGTCGCTCGTTCCGGCAGAGTGGATGTCCTCGCAGAAACGGTCTTGCAGTTCCTGCTCAGCAGCTTCCATGTGCATCTCGAAAACGTTTTCGAGTTGCCCTTCTCCGCTGTTCTGGAGAATTTCCTGTCCGGTCAGCATGATCGAGACAGCGCCAAGCTTCGGCGTGAACTCGGCGTCGTTGAACAGTTCGACAGGCGACGGCGACAGAAACTGAGCGCCGTTATAGCGAATATAGCTGCCCGTTTCGTTGTAGAGTTGGCGAACACGAATGGTTGGGCCGCTGTAGGCTTTCCATCCGCCCTTGCTCTTCATGGTGAAGAGAATGGCGTTCGCGTTGGAGACGAGGTCTTGATATCCGGGTGACCGGAACTCCAAGGCAAGCGAGAACGCTTCCCCCAGTTTTTCTGTGGTTGTTAGTGGCACGACAAGGCGTCCTTATGGGTTATGCAATGCCCAGCTTGCTGAAAGCAGCCGTGATGGCATCGCGTGCTGACGAGGGGACTGGCCTTCTCGCGGCAGGGTTTGAGCCTGCGCCGGGTGCGCCAGTAATGGATGCTTGACCGCGTCGGGTTTGAGCCGCGTAGTCGGGCGCCGGAATATCCGGCGCGGGGGGCGAGAGCGACGGAGCGGGGTTGAGCCGCTCGACCTTCTCGTAAGCTTTCTTCAACCGGGCCATTGGTTCAAGGTCCGGTGCAAATCTCGGATTGTGCAGTTCTGTCTCGATGTCTCGCGCAAGCTCATCAAAGCGCGGATGAGCCTTCGAGAACTCTGCAACCTGGTTCTGGATCGAGGAAGAACGCTGCTCCATCTCTTCCTGCTGACGCCGCTGCTGGGCCTGCTCGTAAGCCGCGAGGCGCTTCTCGGTCTCTTCCAGCCTGCGCTGGAGGTCGGTGTTCTCGGTGTCGAATGCAGTGTCCGGTTCAACCTCGTCCACGATCTGCTTGGCGAACTGGTAGAGGCTCTCATAGCCTTGGTTCTTTACCAGCCGCTCGATGCCCGCAGGCATGTTCGTTGCGAGCAGGCGGTCGAACTCGACGTAGTTCTTCAGCGTCTCCTTGAGGGGCGCCTTGTAGGTTTCCTGCGAAAGCCGGTCATATTCGGCAAGCTCGTTCCAGCGTTCGGCGCCCTCCCGATGCTTGACCAGCCCGGCGCTCAGTTCGTCATGCATCCGCACAACTTCGGCGCGGAGAGGCTCAGGCGCTGCTTCCCATGTCGCCTTCGCCTCTGACGACATCCGCTGCGGGGGCTGATACCTGCTGGGCGCGGTCGGCGTCGGTGTGGCAGGCGGTGCTGTTGGATTTGCTACAGGCGCAGCCTTTGCAGCCTCCATGTTGGCCCGGCGCGTCTCCCAGCCCTTGGCCGTGCGCTCGGATGCCTCAGACCTTGCCGTTGCATCAAGCGCGTGCTTCTCAGCAGCGCTCTTGGCTTTGGCGATCAGCCTCTCGTCTGCGCCAGGACCATCACGAAGGACAGCCGCTGCGCGTTCCGTCTCGGTCGGCGGGCGAGCCTCGACCGTGTTGAAGGCCGTGCGGATGGCATCGCTGATCGATGGCGACTTGTCAGCCTTGGCCGGCGCGGATGCCTTGCCCTCAGATGCAGCAGGTGCTGTCGAAGGTCCGGTGCTTACCGAAGGTGCAGATGCAGGTTCGCTGCCGCCCGTTTGAGGGGCGCTAGAAAGGTCGTCGGCCATGTGTGGCTCCGTTTGAGGGAGGTTAGTTCGGGCGACCCGAAGGTAGCCATTCGTCGAGAACTCTGGTGAGATGCTCGCACTGGCATTCGATGCCGTGCAGTTCGAGTTCGACCGCGTGCATCAGGCAGTCAGCCGCGAAGCCCGCAATCGTGCTTGTCGGCATCAGCGTGTCACGCAGCTTGGCAATGGCTTCGAGTTCTTCGTCGTTGAGCGTCAGGGTGATGCGCTTGCTCACTTGATGACACCGAAGGGTGTTGCCCCCGGCTTTGCTCTGGCGCGATAGTTGGCGACGGTTCCGCCTTCGTTGAAGACGATGTTGTTGGCCTTGGCGACGGCTTCCTTGATCGCCTTGCGGTCAGGCTTGGGACGGCCAACCGGCTTCTGCTTATCGTTGCCCATCTCCACCATGCCGCGAGCCTTGTATTCCCGGCGCATCTTGGACTTGCTCGTGAAGTGGATGCCGCTCGCCTGACACTGGACGCCGTTCAGACCGCCAATGCTTTCCAGATTGTCGCTGATGAAGTTGCGGCAGACGTTGAGGTCGCTCTCGTTCCAATTCGGCTCAGGCATGCAGTTGCCCGACCACCGATCCAGAGGATGCCAGCCGTCGCATGTCGTGCATTTGCGGATCGGTGCCGCGCCGATGTAGCGCTCGCAGGATGCCATCCAGTCGTCAGCAGTGTGGAACTCGGAGCAGCGCTGGCAGAAGGTCTGCTTCTTGTCGAACAGTGTGCAGCGCTTGTCCTCGTCCAGTTGCTCGGTGTCGGCCATCAGAAGCTCCCGCGTTTGTACGTGAACGACACGCCCCGCTTTGTCGGGTCTAGGTTCTCGCCCCGCAACAGGGCCTGCGCATCGTGGTCGATCAGGTGGTCATCAAACCGGACGCGCCGGATCATGCGATTTGGCGGATCGTCCAGAACCGGCGTCCGTGTGCAGGCATCGAATACCCAGCCATAGAGCGCTGAGAGGTACACGCCCGCTGTCTCATCCTCGTTTGGTGGACGGGCCTCCCCAATGCCAGCAGCGTTGAGCCTTGCAGCAAGGGCAAAGAACTCCGCGCGGTCCCAGCCAGACTTCATCAATGGCGTCCGTGTTGGCGAGAGCCCACAGCCATCACAGCGCACGTCAGGAATCCCATCAGGAAGGCTGCAACGTGTGTGAGGTAGGCGGTCATCAGACAAACGCCTCGTTGTAAGGCTCGCCCGTCTCTTCTTGCTCGCCAGATGCCTGCATCATCAGCTTTTCGCGTTCGACCTGAAGCTTCATGGCCGCGAGCTGAATCTGCATCTGCTGGAGCTGCATCTCGCCCTGCTGGATACGCTCAGCGTGAGCCTGCGCCCGCGCGTCTGACTGCGCCTTGAGGCCAATCTCCTGCAACTTGGCCTTCATCTCAGCATCGCGGATCATCGCCTCAGCCGCAGCCTGCTGCTGCTTGGCCTGCGCTTCCTGCGCCTTCACCGCGCCATCCATCTGGCTTTGCTGCGCCTTGGCTGCACGCTCAGCCTGACGATCCTGTAGCTCCAGCGCCTTGGCCTGCATGTCCTGCTCAAGCGCCTTAGCCTCCATCTCGGCCTTCGCAACTTCAGGTCCGGGCGGTCGCGGCTCCTTCGCTTTCTTGGCCATCATCTCCACGAAATCATCGATGGCCTGCTCCATCTGCCGGCCTGCCCTGAACGGGGCCAGCATGAACTTGAGCATCTCACCGGCGAAGTCCGCAGCCTCCGGGGCCTGTGCAAGCAATGGAGCAAGCGCATTGGTCGTCTGAGCAAAGGCCGTTGAGAACTCGTTGCGCGCCGCCTTCTCTGCGTTCTCGTCCGGTTGTATCGTTGAGTCCGTCGCAATCATCAGCGTGAACGGGCGGATCTTCTGGTTCCGCAGAAGGCTCACCACCTTCTCAATGGTGACAATGTCCGCAGCTTCCTTCTGGTGCGTCGCAATGATGCCCTGCTTGGCCTGCTCGAACTGCGCAGGATCAGGCGGAGGCGGCGGCTGTCCATCCGGTCCAGGCTGAGGCGGGGCCTGCATCTGCTGCGCAAGCTGCGCAATCTTCTGCATTGCCTCCTGCTGATGCTTTGCCAGAACGTCAGCCTGCTTCGGCAAGTCCTCGATCTGAGACATCTCGATGAGCGTCTGGGGCGAGAAGTTCTCGGCCATGATCTCGCCAGCGATGTTCAATGCGCCATCCGCAATCCGAACCATCTCACCCTGACGGTCACGGATGCGGATTGAGCCGTACTGGCTCTTGAGCTGCTGAGCGCCAAGCGTCTCAGATGCCTCGGTCTGGCCGCGCATGATGTCTGAGATGCCGCTGATCTGGTACACGTCATCGATCAACTGCCGGCGAAGGCCAACTAGTTCCTTGACCGTCTGAGCCACTTCCTGAACCGGCAACCACACAATTGCATCTCTGAGAGCAGCAGGGCCACCCATCTGCGACATGCCCGGTAGCGGGACCATGACGCGGCGGTTCTCGCCAGAGTTCATCTGGCGCATCGCAAGCTCGACGGCTGCACCGATGTCCTCAGAGCCAGAGGCGTAGAAGCCCACCAATTTCAGGCTCTCGCTCAGCGCACTGATGCGGGCCGTGAGTTCGTTGATCTCTTCGAGCTGATCCCTGTAGAAACTCGCATCCGGTACAGGGACGAGGCTGTCAGGCTCAATCGTCCCGAAGCACGGCCTGGGACACGGCCAGAAGCCCTCGATGTTCAGGTGCGGCGGGGCGATGTCCAGCACTTCAGGTGCATGAGGATGCACCCAGACCACAAGGTTTTTAGCCCGGTGCCATAGCTCCCAGACACGCGCCTTCTTGTCGATCTTGTATTCGTCCGCAGTGTCCTCGGCATCGACATAGGCAATGTTCTGCCATGCATCCTTGAAGCGTTTCTCACCGGCTTCCTTGGTCAGCCATGTGCCACGCGCAACCCAGCCGTTTTCCGCCCAGATACGTGAGGGCTCATGCAGGAAATCCCTGCGATGCACCCACTCGTAGCGGACGCTCTCCTCGATACCGTCGCCCTTCTCGTAGGTCTCATATCGCAGCCACATCTGGCCACGGCCTGTGAGGGCAAGGTCATCACGGACGCGCTTCAGCGTGTCGTGGACCTTTTCGCCATCGAAGGATGCAATCAGGGCGCGTTCCAGCATCTCGCCGGTCTTGCGGGCTACCGCGCGATTGCTGTCTTTGAACCTCTGAACCACGACAGGTTGCGGGGCTCTCGCATAGATCGACGGCTTGAGGACTTCGAGGTTGGCGTAGAGCATCTGGAACTCACGGTCGCCACCTGACTTGAGGCGAGCGCTGGATGCGTAGTCCTTCCCGATGTTGTCACAGGTTTTGTGCCATTCATCGAAAACTTTCTCGGCGCCCTCGATCATGTCGCACCACGGCTTGGCGTCGCGGGATTGCTCCTCGTCCTTGGGAGCGTCCTCCGGTGCTGCTGGGGCGTTGTCGTCTACCATCACCAGTTCTTCCGTTTGCTCGTTACTGGCTGCGGCGCACCGGGCAGGTAAATCTGGCCAACCTTGGCCGTGGGCTTGGGTCTGTCAGGCTCTGGCGCCTTTCCAGCCTGCATCTTGTCGAGGAGCTGACCTACGAGGCCCAGCGCATCGACAGCATCGTCATGAACCCCCACGGGGAAGCTCAGCATCTCCGAGACGAGGTCAGCACGCCAGGGCGCGTCAGCACGCATGTAGAGGCCCAGCATCGCCATGCGGCCACGGATGGACTGAGCCCTGACCGACTTGTCGCCCCGTGTCGGGAAGCTCTCGCGATGCACGTAGGCCTTGCGCTCCATCATCCGCCGAAGCAGGAACGGACCAACGCCAGACTTGATCTGCCCGCCCTCTTCCGCCCAGCCTATGGGCTTCCACTTGGCGACGAGGTCGCAGAAAGCATCGACCCAGACATCGGACGAGGATTGGCCGCGCCAGAGGTCCAGCAGGTACATCCGGTTCTCAGGGTCGATCCCGACGACGGCATGGACCGTGTAGTCACCACCGTTTGCCGTGACCGCGTAGTCAGATCCGCCATAGACCTTGAGCGTTGCCCGGTCGGGCAGGACATCGACCGTCTTGAGCCAGTCGGCTTTGAAATAGTCGCCCTCGTCTGGGACGGGCCGCTGTTGATACAGAGCTGACCAGTCTCTGGGGCCGACTGCGCGCCTGATCCGCTCAAGGGCCTCGATGTCGTATTGTTCAGGCCACAGAGCCTGCCCGTCGTCCGAGATGGCCGGCAGGTTCACCACCTTCCAGTTCTCGTGGGCGTGCTCCTTGAGCAACCAGCCCGAAAGGTCGTCCTCGTGCCAGCGGGTCTGAATGATCACGATTTTGCCGCCAGGCATCAGGCGGGTGTAGGCCGTGGACGTGTACCAGTCCTTGATCTTCTTGCGGATGGTCTCGCTGTCCGCGTCCTCACGGTTCTTGATCGGGTCATCGATCAGAAGCAGGTGGGCGCCACGGCCCGTCAGAGGTCCACCGACGCCTACCGCGAAGTATGCCCCGTTCTGGCCCGTGGTGAATGAATCATCCGGGTTGCCCTGAACGTGGAAGCGTTTGACCGCCGTTGAGTCCGACTTGATCTTCACTCCGGGGAAGACCTGAGCAAAGACCGGATCGGCAATCTGGTTTCGGACCTTGCGCCCGAAATCGTCTGCCAGTTCCTGCGTGTGGCTTGCAGCGATGACGTAGTGGTCAGGGTTCCTGCCGAGATACCATGCCGGGAAGTTCTCGGATGCCGTGTGGCTCTTGCCGTGACGCGGCGGGAGGAACAGCATCAGCCGGTCGTTCTCGCCCCGCTCCAGTGCTTCCAGTTCTCTGGCAATCAGCCTGACGTGGTCGGGGTAGCGGTAGCCTGACCACTGGTAGGCCGAATAGGCCGTCAGCCGTGAGAAGGCGAAATCCTCGGCGCTAGGAGTTTGCGAGGTACGCTGCTGCGACCGCTGCATCACGCTGCACCTTGCTGACGAATGGCATGTCGGGGTCTTCCCCAACTGGCTGGGTTGCCTTCCCGTAGGCGCGGTCGAGGATTTCCTTGGCCGCTGCGATCTGCGCCTGCTCGCTCTCGGCGTTCTTCATCAAAGCGGCAAGAACCTTCAGGGCTTCGGGGCCGTGCTTGCGTGCAGCAGCCTTGATCTCAGCCGTTGCCTTGTTGAGCGAGCCTGGTGGCCTGCCCCTTCCGGCGCTGCCAGTATTTTTGCCTATTTTATTTGTTCCGGCTCCATCGCCCATCGTGTTCGTCCTTAGCGGTCTGAGCGCCTGTGGATAAGTTAGGCTACGTAGTCGTCGCCGTTCTCGTTGATGAGGACGGCTGGAAGGCCACCCGATGCGACCAGCGTGATGGCTTGGCCTAGAGTGGCGTTGGGGGTCATCACGGGGGCAGCGGCAGCTACAGTGCTTTGAAGCTGGGTGACTGCGCGACCGCCACTGGCGAGGATGACAACGGGGACGCCGGGATTGCTCGCCATTGTCAGCTATCCAGCCAGTGGATAAATCTAGAACAGAGTTCGATGAAGGCAACGATCATAGGTGCCTCGATAGAGTGGAGCAGCGATTGTCAGGCTGTTTCCGGCTGTCCATTTGCAGCGGGCGCGAACTTCACGGGCTGCTTCAGCTCGCCCATCGCCTGCTTGAACTCGACCCAGTCCGCGCCGGGGAGTGTCGGCAGCACAGGAAGCGGCGGTGCAGGGGCCACTGGAACGTCATAGGCGACCGCCAGGGCCTCGTAGCGCGCGATCTGGCGCTGTAGGGCCTTCATGGTGTCGGCTACCTGAGCGCGGGCGTAGGCCACACGCTTGCGGCGTGCGATGCGCCATGCACGCAGGAATGCGTTTGCGCGGGGTTGCCGGCCAGCGTTCCGGTTCTTGAAATTCAGGCGCTGGATCATGACCCGCCTAACTGTAACAATTCGTGATGAAAATATATGGCTAAGCCATTGCGCTGACCGTATGGCTATGCCATATATGACTGGTCAGCAGATGGAGACCAACATGAACTTCGCTAACCAGCCGACCAGCACACTTCGCAATCGCTACAAAAACGCCAACGGAACACTGTGCTCCAGCCATATGCCGCCAGAAGCCAAAGAAACGGCGAAAAAAACGATGGAGCAGATTGCAGCAATTCTCGCCGGCCGTGGCGAGCCAGTCTGGAAAGAATAACCTCCCGGCCCTCGAAAGGGGGCCGGTCCCTACCTCAGATGGAGACGCAGATGACTTGGATGATCACAGACAAACACGGCAACGAGCTTGCCGCCGGACTGCAAGGCCCAGAGGTCAGCGATGAGCTGCACCAAATAGCCCAGAGAATGGCCAACGAGCGGGGCCAGCCCGTATTGGCTGAGCCGCAGGACGGCAGCGAGCAGTGGGAATTTCAACCGGAGGCGTCCCAATGACCCGCCGCAGCTATCAGATTGCCGCAGAACAGGCCCGCAACGAGAGGTGGAAGACCATCTCCGTGCGCCTGACCTTTGCCGAATACGAACAGGTCGAGAAAACCGCCGCCCTTGAGGGCCAGTCCGTCACTGGGCTGGCCCGTCATGTCTTGCGGCAGGCGGCTGGACTGAAGGACTAGCGCTTTCGTGTCGCCTTGGGCGGCTGCTTCGGGGCGGGTTGGGGCGCCGGGGCTATTGGCCTTGCGCTTGGAACGGCTGCGATCTTGCGCAGGGGCGCGACAGGTTCGGTGCGCTTGGGCGGGCTGTGAATGTCGTCCCACGCCTCCTTGAGGGGTCGGCGGGCGTCCAGCTTCAGGGTCGCCTGCCGGTTTACCTCGACGTTGACGACCCGGATCCCTTCCCGGTCGCCGACGATCTGATGACCCACCCACGGGCGAATGCTGGCGATATTGCCTGATATCACGCACTTGGCGTCGGGCCAGTGATCTGTGACCTGGAGATGCAGACCGGGATGTATTTCGGCGTATTCCCGCGCAATGGCGTGCCGCGCAAGCTCCTCAAGATGCGCTTCGGCATCCTCTGCCGTCATAGACGCCACATCCACGCCCTTGACAGCTTTGATGACGGCCTGACGGACCTTCTCGTCCGTCCACTCGTTACACCGAACGATCCCTATGGGCTCAAGGCGGCTTTTGCTGAACCAGTAGCCGCCGACCGCAACCGCGCCGGCCAGCGCCAATAGGATAAGCGCGAAGTCTCCGATGTTGAGCATGGAGAGCCCCCTCTCCGATTTTGGACATGGCTTGAGGTAGGGCCGTAAAAACGACCTTACGGCGGGACTTAGACCAGAGCCAATCGACCCCGGATGCCGGATGGGCGTTACCGAATAATCGCGTAGAGGCAGCTAGCCCCTAGACAGCCCACGCCTCATTTGTGCCTTGCTTTGCGCGAGGACACAACCCCTAGGGGTTCATGCCGCCTCGGCTTTGTAACACTGAGACACGGGGAAGCGGGCCTCTGTTTCGCGACCCATCATCACAAGCGAGAAGATCGCCTCGCCGCGTTGAATGTCGCGCACCTTCAGCTCAAAACCATCAAAGCTTCGGCTGTCGATCTTGACCATGTCCCCGATGGCAAAAGGCGCTTCATGAAAGTAGCGCATGTAATCAGGCATGTCGAAATCATCAAAGCCAAGAAAGTCAGCCAAAGCGACAGGATCAAGCAGCACGGGTCTGCCACAGAGGGAGACTACGTTGCGGATCAAATGGTTGCGGTGAACTTCCATCCAAGGATTGCCCGCGATGCCTAAGAAAACATAGGACGGCGCCGCAACATATTCCTTGTCGGAGCGCTTGCCATTTATCCATTTGCCGAAGCGGCGCTCAGTCTTGATGAAGGCCTTATGCCCGCGATTGATCAGGTGCTTTTTGACCATGTCCTCGCGTTGGCTGATCACGCGCAGAGCGTACCAGGATAAATCGTTTTCTGCTGTCGCAGTCATCGCCGTCCCCGATCTTGTCCGATTGATCCAACCGCAAGCAGCGCCAAGGCCAGCAGCCCGAAGGCTGAAAGGATCACGTTCAGGCCCTGAGGGATGACAAACAGGAACAGAACCACGAGGATCAGTATGCCCAGTCCGGCAATTCTCATGTGTCATGCCCTCCCTTGCTGCCGTGCATAGTCCAGAGGATCAGCCCGCCCGTGACACTTGCGACGAGCAAGCCGAGTAACGTCCAGCCTTCCCAACTCATGTGTCCCTCCTAGGCCAGACCCATGCGAGAACGAGGCACACGACCAGCATCGCGGCGGAAATCCAAAAGCCCTGCTCTATCCACATCAGGCATCTTCCTTTTCGCGCCTGAACAAAGCGAACACATCCACCTTGTGGCGCTCAGCTATCTCTTTCGGTGAGTACCAACTCATGGCGCTGACCACCTGATCAGCTTCCGGGTTGGTCACGGGTGCGTAGCCCTCGACAGGCTGCTCCCGCTCGTCCTGCATGTCGGCGTTCAGCGCGGGGGCTTCTTCGACGGGCTGGGCTTCGAACAGTCCTGACGGTTCTTCTGCCACCACGTCGTCCACAGCGGGCGGCAGAGCGTGGTCTGCTTCTAACTGTTCGCTGGCGGCTTCCTGCTCTGCTTCGAACAGCTCTGACTGCTCGTCTGCCGGCACAGGCTCAAGCGCTGCGATGGCGTTGAGCAGATCAAGCCTGCCGCTGACAATCCGCTCGCGATGCTGCTCGCTGTCGCGGATGTCCCCGTCGATCTCACGGATCAACTCATCCGCAGAGTTTAAGCGCTCTTTCAGTTCTTCAAGCAGTGTCATGTGTGGTCCCTCTGATTGTATGAAACGCTACGCCCGCTTGCGCGGAATTAGTTGATCGTTGCTCCAGGCGTATGGCTTGGGCGCGGGCTGCTCTGGCGGCTTGCGGTCGGTCAGCTTCAAGAGCTTTGCAGCGCACGATGGGCAGTACGTCTTGCCATCCGTCGCGTGTCCGCATTCGTAGGCGTCACCATCGCGATACGACACCTTGCGGCACGCTAGGTTCGGACCTTTGCGCTTGGCGCTCCAAGGCTCCACGAGACGCGGTTTTCCGCAGTATACTGATGACATCTAAGCAGCCCTCCGTTCTTCCCAGTTCAACAGGCGATGGCGCGTCTCAGGCGCTAGGCAATAGCCGCGCCCGTAGACGGTGCGGATCTCCAGGCCAAAGGGCCGAAGCTTTTTTCGAATGTGAGAAACCATCACGCAGATGAGCTTGCTTTTCAGCTCCTCCGCGAAGCTGTTACGGACGCGCGAAGCCTCGAAAAGAAATTGCTTTGGCAGGACGCGATCATTCGCTACCATCGCCGCGACGATTGCCTGCTGTGCGGATGTCAGCCCAAGCTCCAGCGGCGGCATCCAATCGGAGCCAAACACCTCGCGCTTGAGCAGCGCAATTTCTTCCCGCAGCAAATCGCGTTCGTATTCCCATTGTTCTTTGGGCATGTGCGGCGCGATCAGCCGTAGCTGGCGCATCGCGTCACGGTGAGCCTGATGACAGTGCGCAGCTAGGCCGATGGCACCTTTCACGGGCTTGGTGCAGAACGGGCAGTACGTTTCTTCGCTCATGCCACGCCCCTCACGAGTTCGATGCCTGGCTGCTCAAGGTCTGGCGCGCTCTCACAGGACCAGACCTCGCTCTGGCGTTGAATGTCGGTCGGCCAGGCTTGGCCTTCGGTGAAGCTGCGCTCGATGAACAAAACCCTGTTCGTTGGCTGGGCGCAGAAGCGGCCATTCCGAAGCGCTAGGAACATAAACTCTTTGCTCTGCGCTGGCTGAGCGCTAAAACCATCGTGCATCGGACAAGCGGTGAAAAGATACTCGCCCATATGCTCCTCGCGAGCGCATTTCACGCGCGCCTCTAGGCCGCTCAGATAGGTGTAGCGGACGAGGCTGAACTGGTCGCCGTAGCAGTCCCAATGCTGGCTTTGCTCAAGCGTCCACGGCTCGGCGTCAGCGTGCTGGGCCAGCGCGTGGAGCGGCAGATCACGCACGACAGCCCCGCATTCCAAGAGCACATGACAGCCCCATGCGCGGCCTGCATAAGCGCGAAGGCCGAACCACACGCAGGGCTCTGTGCCGGTCTGCTCGCCAGTGCGGACGAAGCTGCGCTCTACGTGGCAGTAGATGTGCTGGGGGAGTGAACCGCTTCCGGTGCAGAGGGTCATGCGGCCCTCCGTATCTCGACCACCACGCGCCCGCTCTCGATGGTGTCCGACCAGCCGGCAGAGACACGCTCGCACATGCTGTCGTCTTCGATCACGTCGCCCTTCAAGAGGTCGAGGATTGGTTTAATTCTGTTGTCGATATCGCAGCGCCGGTTGATCCTGCCTATGGTGATCAGCGCCGCGAACCTGCCGACGACACGGCCCGGCTTCTGGAGCATCAGCTCGTCGTATGCGAGCTTGTGCCAGCGGCGGTATTCAGGGCTGCGAACACGACCTTTGCCGACCACGTTCCGCCACGCCGTGTTGACGCTTGGCGGGAGCGGGATTTCAACACGCACCACGTCAGCAGCAGGCTTGACCCCACCGTTCGCGCGGATCGTTAGGCCTTTGGAACGGATGGCGTCCTCGGTCCAGGCGGTCACGCAGCAATCTCCCCGCCTAAATCCAGCCATTCGGCTTGATCAATTGCCGTGGCGATGCGCTTGGGCGTCCCTTTTCTATCCGCTTATTGCGTGCAGCGAGCGTCATTTCGCCCGAGGTTTCGCTGCGTTGCCTTATTCTCTCGAATACCTCTCGCTTGCGATCCGGATCCAAGGACAACAAAGCCGCGGCATTCATCGTCTTGTTTGATTTCAGCTCTCGCTGTGCGTTGCGCAGCCGCGCCAATTTCTCTTCCGCGATTGCGCCTTTGCAAACGGCTTTGCCCGCTTCAAGGACCGCGCCGGGATCTTCACCCAGCTCGCGTAAAAAGGCATCGAGATCATGAACATTGAGGCTATCAATCTCATCGAGGATTTCGTCGATGACAGTCTCACGAAATGAAGGAGTAGTACCTTGCTTCTTCATCGGAGGCAGCGGGGTCCAGTCTGAGGATGCACCCGCCGGCACGGAGAGCAGCTTTCCGATGCGCTGTGAGACGAGGTCTGCAATACGGGCGCGGCACTCAGCCAGACGAGCGGCAAGGCGATGGTCCGTTTCCTCACGCGCCCGTATCTTGCGGTCGGCGTACAGGACCGTGGTATGATCCCGGTCCCCGAAATGCCACGCGATCTGGGGGTAGCTCTGGCCGGTCAACTCGCGCGCCAGCTTCATGGCTTCCTGACGCGGCCAGGCCCAGACCCGCTTGCGGCATCCGCTCTTGAGAGCCTCACGCGGGATAGCGTGGATCTCCGCAACGACTGTCTGAACTTCTGCGATTGTGGCTCTGTAGGTCGTCATGATCGTTAGTCCTGCCCTGCTGCTCTGGCGAATGTGTTCGGCCCTTCAATCTGGAAAATCTCGCGGCGCACGCGATCCTGCTCGCGGCGCAGCCCTTCGATCTGCTCTTCGCGGTCGGCATCCAACAGGTGACGCACCGCGAAGGTAAAATCCCCGCCCTCCAGCACAGCAAGTTCGCGGTAAAGCTGCGACAGGCGCGTGTGCTTGCCCTTATCCATGTCCCACTCCATCAAACCGTTTCGGATCATTCGGCGCGTTTCCGAGGGGCCACGAATGGCGTCCACCAACTCGCCCGCAGCGGGCCACCAGTGATGGGCATCGCGCGGCTTCGGCACTTCCGCCCACGTTGCAATCGCCTGCTCCACGAGGTCTGCCGGGTACTTGCTGAGAGCCGCGACGTAGACCCTCAGCACGTTGTCCGTGCGCAGGTCCGCCATGCCGGATTGCTTCTTTGTGGAAATCCAGAGGACGCTCAACCATGCTTTGATGAGGTCCGGGTCTGCTGGCTGGCATGCGAGGTCAAACGCCTCCCGCAACGGTGCGAGCGAGCGTCGGTCCGGTATGCTCGATGATGTCGGAACCAGCCTGTCGTCTGCCCACGTTAGCGAGTGCTCGGTCAAGAATGTCCTCAGACGGTCCTCGACCTCGATAGGCTTGGCCTCGTCCAGCAGGGCTGGAACGCTCGTGTCCGCCATTGATGATCTCCAGTGTTGGGAGCGGGCGATTGCGCGCGGCGTGATGGGCCGCGATGTCGTCCTCGAAAATTGTCGGGTCGTAGACCGGCTTGCCGGCGCGCTTATGAGCGGTTTTCGATGCAAGGACCGGGAGGATGTCGAGTTCCAAGTCATACCGCGTCAGCCATGCTGCGAGGCGACCAGACAGCTTTTGAATTGGCGTTGCGCTTTTCGTCGGATCGACAAGACCCGGTCCGCAGACTGCGAAGATGCGATCCGCGATGGCTACAAATTGTTCCCGCGTCAGCGCGCCTGAGACGGCGTCGGCTGTGTTAAGAACGGTGTTAAAGAACGGTGTTCCTATAGGATTTGCCGTGGGAGCAAGTGTGACTTGCTCGGTGGGCAAATGTGATTTGCTGGGTGGGCAAGTGTGACTTGCCGTGTCGGCAATTTGTTCTGCTGGTAAATCGATGGCCGGATCGGCCTCGCAGTCCATCAGAACCTGATAGATGTTTACCTTCATTTTCCCGACGCGCTGGCGCCGCATCCAGCCCCAATCGGATAGGTCCTTGATGCACTGAGACACGCGGGCGGCGTTTGTGCGGGCGCGGAGCGCGATCTTGTCCTGCCCTACCCGGCACCAGCCATCCTTGTCAGCATAGCTGCACACGGCTGTCAGGACGCGGATGTGGAGGGCTTCCAGGCGCTCGTCATCAAGCGCGGCGGTTGGGACGGCTGCGAAGCGGCTCACGTCGCCTCCCCCAGCACCGCATTGGAACGATACTCCCAAAGGCCATCGACGCCGTCTTCGACGCGCCTGCGGCTTTCCATAGCCTCTTCGCCCCAGAATTTTCTTATGTCCCTCAAGCGGGCGCTGATGCTGGCTTCAGGATCTCGCTTGCCGAACAGGGCTTTGATGCGCGTCTGGGCTTCTTCCAGCGTGCGCCATTTGCCATCGGCCATTGCGGCCATGACGCGCAGTTGCTGCGCGCTCAGGCGCTCCATATCGAGCGTCACGTCGAACGTGCGGCCACCAAACTGGAACAACGGCAGATCATCAGGGGCTTGCTGCTCGATCATTTGCCGCCCTGCTTTTTGACGGGTTTCGGTACAGATCGCGCTTCTATGCGCTTACCGGCCTGAAGCTTTGCGTCTGACAGGCCAAGGCTTAGAACTTGGTTGGCATGACGCGTGATTTCCATTGACCAGCCCATGAGCTTTGCCAGATCGTTGATGGTCTTGCATTTCTGGGCAAGGCCGCGAATTTCATCGGCGCGGTCAATCAGCTCGCTCATGCGCTTACCTTGCGCGACGGCTTCATAAAGATATCCGGCCGCATGTCATGGGGCGGAACACCTGTTGCATGGCTCACCTTGGCTACCCATTTGGCGGGAACCGTCCGACGCTGACGCCAGACATAGATCATGTCAGCGGTTGTGCCGATGTCTGCCGCGAGTTGCTGCGGATTGCCTAATGCGCGTGCGAATGTCTTCTCGTCCATACGCTGACGTCTGCCATGAAAGCGGGCGCATGTCTAGCGCAAAGATAGCTTGCAGGATGATAGACGACGGGGCATAGTATCGGCGCACAAGGAGCCTAGCGATGACAGACACGATTGCCCTACCCGCCGTTTATCAAGCGATCGCCGCCGTAATGCAGGACGTTGGCAGGGAGGGGATTGCGAAGGGTCGGCGCAACCAGCAACAAGGTTATGCCTTTCGCGGCATCGATGATGTCTATAACGCCCTAGCGCCTTTGCTTGCGCGGCATCACCTTATCATCGTTCCCCGCGTCCTGACACGGGAGAAGACAGAACAGACGACGCAGAAGGGCGGCATTCTGTTCTATGTCGTCGTCCAGGTCGAGTTCGACATCGTCTGCGCAACTGACGGCTCCAAGATCACCGCCTGCACTTGGGGCGAAGCGATGGACAGCGCCGACAAGGCCACAAACAAGGCCATGAGCGCCGCTTACAAATACATGGCGATGCAGACGTTCTGCATTCCCACCGAAGGCGACAACGATGCCGACGCGTCCCATCATGAAATTCGCGGGGAGGCAGCTCCATCGCATACCCCTGCGCCTGCGCCTACTCAAACCATGAGCAAGGGCGATGCCCGCGCAGATTATGGCGTGATGGTCGAGGAAATGCGCCGTGTCACATCCACCCACGAACTGAAGCAATGGGGCAAGATGAACGCCGAGCGCGTAAAGCTCCAGCCGAAAGATTGGCAGGCCGAAATCCGCAAGTCCTACACGGAACTGATGGAAGGCCTGCAATACGCCGAACAAGCCAGCGCTGAAGCTGAAGGAGAACTTGAAGATGCAAGGTAACATGGGACACAACAAGGCCGACGACGTCGAAGCCTATCGGGAGATGCTGGCGCGCTTCAAAGCCGATGCCGACACCGTCACCGAAATCACCGAGGCGAATGCGCAATTTGTCCGCGATCATGTTGGCTATGGCGGCAAGCTGGCGAAGGAGATCGACGCTACACGCGACGACAAGAAACGTCCGCACCTTGAGGCTGGCCGGCAGATCGACGGCGCATACAAGCCGCTGATTGAGGAATGCGACAAGATCATCAAGGGCCTGAAACAGAAGCTCGCCGCCTTCCTCGATGCCCGCGAACGCGAAGCCAAGCGCATTGCCGAGGAAGCCCGGCGCAAGCTGGAGGAAGCCGAACGCCTCGCCGCCAAGGCTGCGGAAGAACCGGAGGATGATCCGTTCCTTGCAGCGACTGCGCCTGTCGTGGACGTCATGGCTGCGCACGTTGAGGCCAAGGTTGCCGAGGGCCAGGCGCTTGCCGCCTCTCGCGTGTCCTCTGCCGCTGGCGGGTTTGCTGCAACGTCGCTCAAGACGAAGCGCAGCGCCAAGGTGACGGATTGGCAGGCGCTGGCGATGCACTACCTCAACAGCGGCGACCTGCGGGCCACGCTGGAGAAGTTGGCGAATGCGGACATCCGCCATGCCAAAGGCGCGGCCATTGAAATCCCCGGCGTTGAGATTGTCGAGGAACGGGTTCTCTGATGGTCACGGACAAGATGCTTGAGCAGGCCCTACGCTACCTGACCGATCCGCACCAGGAAGCGTCCAAGGCCCGCGCCGCTGCCGAGCACATGGACGATCTGACTAAGACCGTTCTGGCAAGGCTGATGCTGGAAAGCGACGAGAAAAGCGCAGCAGCAAAGGAGATGGTTGCGCGTGCTGATGATCGATACGCTGACCATCTTGAGCAGGTCAAAGCCTGCCGCGAAATGGACTACATGTGGCGCAACCGCCTGTCTGCGGCCAGCGCAATAATCGACATGTGGCGCACGGAACAGAGCAGCATTCGCGCAGCCGAGAAGGTGCGGTGATGGCTGACCTTCCCAAGCCTGAGAAGCGCCGCGCTTTCAAGCCTGGAGACGTCATCAAGAGATACGCAGCGCAGCGCAGCCTGTGCGCAAAGTGCGGCTGCGATCTAGCCCGCTCAGGCTTTGAACGGGATCATATGCATAGGCATGATGCGCTAGGCAAAACCGACTACAACAATCTTCAGCTTTTGTGCCCGCCATGCCATGCGGTTAAGTCCCGCGACGATAACCGCGAGGCCAAAAAGGGCCGCAGAATAAGGGGCGAGAACAAGCCCCGCGTCAAGAAATCCATACCCTCGCGCGGCTTCTCCACCACCCTGCGCCGCAAGATGAACGGCAAGACCGAGCGAAAATAATTGCACGCCATCGCAAATAGGGCTTGCAATATGATAGATTGCGTGTAGTGTGGGGACAACAAAGGAGCACGACATGACCCACGAACAACAAGCCGACGCGATCTGCGAAGCCGGGCACAAGGCTGGCCAGTCGCTTCTGATGGCGATTGACGACGCCTACCACGCTCTTGGAGCCCGCAAGGTCCGCCGTGTGTTTGACGCGATGGTGGAAAGCCTCGCTGGCGAGATGCCCGCCCTTGAGTGCGACCTGTTCACGGCATCCGCATACGAAGCGCTCCCCGCTTCCGTGTCCACGGCTGTTGAGCGTGCGGAGATCAACGCGAACGCATGGCGCGCTTACGAGGTGTTCGTCGGCGATGCGCGTGAGGCTGAGGCTGACTACCGCGCCGACATCGCCCGCGACGAGCGCATGATGGAGCGCGCGTGATGCTCCCTGCCAGCGTAGACGAGCGTTTCGACAAGCTGCCCAAGTGGATACGCGACAGCGTTACCCTGCTTGAAGGCCGTTACAGGGACGTTTGCGCACGTCTCACAGAATACGAGACACAGGCAACAGCCGAAACGCCTATTCGCATTATCGGATACGGCCAGCCCGACACCGCATTGCCAGACAGGTCAACGGTTCGCTTTCAGATCGGCAAGTTCCGCGAGGAATGCATCGAAGTGAACTTTGAATACGAAAACACATGGAAGCGCGAGACGCCAATCGGCGTGTCCATTCGCTCCGGTGGTCGCATCTACGTCGAGCCGCAAGCGTCGAACGTAGTCGTTGCCAAGTGCGAGATGCGCGCTTCGCGAGTGAAGCCATCGGGTGACGCATGACCGCGCTGTTCCTCGGACTGCTCGCCCTGCTGACGCCCCGCCACCCGCTTGATCTGGTAGATTGGGATGATGTGCCGTGAACATCGAAGAATTGACCGACTTTGGAGCTACCAAAGCTGAGATTGTTGACGCCATTCATGCAGGCGCAAACCAAGCTGACATCGCGCGGCTTGAGGGCGCTGTATGGCGTCTCTTTGATCGTGTCAGTGGCTTAAAATATTTCATCAGCGCACGGAATGATTTGCTTGAGCAAAACCAGAAACTGCTCGTGACGCTGCGCCAAATCGCAACTTGCGAAATCGAGTTCAGTGAGGGCGTCCCGGCTGGCTACGGCCATCCCGTGATGACCGCCGAAGAAATGTCAAAGCTCGCGCTCGCCGCCATCGCCGCCGCAACAGGAGAAACCAAGTGACCGACATCGTCACCGACCTTCGCGCCGAGTGCGCCCGCATCCTCGCCCGCCACTATGGCGGCATCCCCGACGCCATAGCAGCTATCCGCGTCTCCACCGTCGCGCGCATCGACGCCTACGTCACCGACGCAGAGGATCGCGCGGCTGCGTGTACTTGCGAGCGGACGCCAGGATTTCAGATTGATGTGCGCCGCCATAACGGCCCGCTCGATGCGCAACTGACGCTGGCGCGGTTCAAGCGGATGCGGGTGGAGGATGCGGGGTGATGCTGACCGTCGCAGCCCTCTACGTCGAAACAGGAGGGGCCTATTTCAACCTGCCGGGCGTTGACCCGTGGGACGAAGAACGGGACGCCAGGCTGTATGGCGGCCCGCACCCTGTCGTGGCGCATCCGCCTTGCGACCGTTGGCATCAGCTTTCAGCGGTGAACGCGAAGCGCTGGGGCTACGTCATCAACCAGGATGGTGGCTGCTTTGCGTCAGCGCTCGCTGCTGTGCGGCGCTGGGGCGGTGTTCTAAAGCATCCGGCAGAAACGCGCGCATTCAAGATGCACGGCATTCCAGAACCTCGAGCCGGTCACTGGCAGCGGACGATTGATGGCGATTGGGTCACAGAGGTCAATCAAGCCGCCTATGGGCATCGCGCTCGCAAGCGGACTTGGCTGTTAGCCTGCCATCCCTCACCGCCCGGTCTAGATTGGGCCGATGCTCGAGGTTCTCACCAAATCGGGTTTTTCGATCAGAAGCGCCCGCAGCTTCCAACGGCAGAGCGTTCGGCAACGCCCCAGGCCTTCCGCGATCTGCTCATATCGATCGCGCGCACTTACAAAGGAGAAGCAGACGTGACTAATGCTGACACAGAGACACGCGAGAAGCTTAGCGTCATCCCGAAAGGGCATTGGAAGAACAAATTCCATTCGGTTCATGACGCGGTTTTCGCCAACGGCGCAGTCAACAAGGCTGGCGAGTGGTTCGCTGTCATGGAGTGGCCGTCGCGCGATGTCGCGGAGACTGTCGCCGCGAAACACATGATCGAGTTTGCCGGATGGGTTGAAGCTATCGGCATCACCTATCTCGGCCCCGTCTTTTTTCCAGCGCAGGAGCCCCAAACGTGACGACGCAAGCCGAACTGCTACAGTTTTGCCGGGACTACGAGTGCAAAACTCTGTCCGAAGTGCTGCTGGCCGTGGCCGAAAGCTCAAGACATTGCACGTCCGAGGCGGGCGGGCGCATCCCAACATGGCCGCTCAAGGAAGCCGCATCCCGCCTCTCCGAGATGTACGCTGAGAACAAGAGGCTTAGGGAGGAGCTTCAGTACGTCGATGACTGCTTCAACGCCGCGATGTTTGAAGGCTGGATCGACGCCAAGGAAAATGGCGATGTCGAGCGTATCCGCGACCTATGGCAGCGGCGCATCAGCTACGCATGGAGCAACACGCTCAACGTTCTGCAAGACCGCGCGGCGCTTACACAGGGGGAGCAGCCGTGACGACGCAAGAGGACAATGAGATGGAAGCCATGATGGCAGAGCATCTCGCCAAGGCGATGGCAGACCCACACTATCATGGTCTGGCCGAAGGCTTCCAAGCCTTTCTGGATGAGCACGTCGCCAAGGCGATGGCAGACCCACACTATCATGGTCTGGGCGAAGGCTTCCAAGCCTTTCTGGATGAGCACGGCATTGTACCGGAGCGCATCACGCCAAACGCCTACTCGTGCTGCATCGGCTTCAGCGAGCGCGAGCAGAAATGGTACGGCTGGAGCCATCGCGCAATCCACGGGCACGGCATCGGTGAAACCGTTGGGCCGGGGCATCTCGCCTACAACGAGGAGCGCGGAACGTGGACAGCGCAAACCCTCGATGACGCCAAGCAGATGGCGATTGATTACTATCGGGGCGTGGCATGATGACGACGCAAGAACTGGTGGAGCGGCTGGAGGCGATGGCCAACTACGAAGACGCTGGAGAATATCACCTTGCTGCAAAGCGCCTCCGCGCCGCCGCCGCCCGCCTCTCCGAGATGGACGCTGAGAACAAGAGGCTTAGGGAGATTGAGAGTTTCGCGCAAACCGCAGCCAGATGGTCAAACCCCGAACGGCGTCACCCGCACACCATAGTTTCTGCGGATGAGATGCTGAAAGCAATTTGGGGCCACCCGTCGCGCGCGGCGCTGGAGCACCAGCCATGACCCCCGACGAAGCCGAACGCCTCTATAACGCCGTGATGCTCGCCGCGCCGATGGCTGCTGTGGGTGTGGCGCTGTTTCTGGCAGTCTGGCTGTGGCCGGCGGGGCGGAAGCCGTGACAGCGCTCCTGACAACAACCGAGGTTGCACAGATCCTTAAGGTCAAGGATCGCAAAACCGTGCGCAAGCTCGTGAAATCGGGCAAGCTGCGGCGCGTGATAATGGGCGAGCGCAGCGTCCGGTTCAGGCCGGAAGACGTTGCAGAATACGTGCGAGGGCTACCGTGTCACTCACCAGACGAGGACGTATCTGGCATTACGAGTTCGAAATCGGCGGCGAACGTTATCGCGGGACCACACGCCAGACGGAAAAACCCAAGGCGCGGAAGGTCGAACAGCGAGAATACGAGCGCCGACGTGACCAGCTTACCTTGGGTGAAACAAAAGGAACCGTCACTCTGACGGACGCCTCGGTCGCATGGTGGACGGCACGAGGCCAGCACCTGCGATCTGCAAGCACCGTGGCAATCCGGCTGGAAATCCTGCGGCGTTGCCTAGACTTCTCCATCCCCGCCCGCCTGATCGACACGCCCGACGTTGAAAGGGCCATGTCCAAGCGGCGCGGAGAAGTCACCCACAATGGCCGACTGACCACGCCATCGACCGCGAACCGGGACATCATCGACACCCTGCGGCCCATCCTGAACTACGCCAGGCGCATCATGCGGGTGCAGGGTATGCCTGAAATCGACTGGTCAGCCCTGCGCCTGCCGGAACCAAAGGGACGCGTCAGGGAGTTTACTGCCGCCGAGATGACAGCCATCCGCGCCAAGCTGGCAGGCGTCCCGCATCATCTGGCCGTGTTCGATTTCATAGCGACTTTTGGCGTCAGGCTGCGTGAAGCATGGTTCCCGCTGGACTGCCTCGACGTGGACGGGCGCCGCATCTCCCTGCGCAAGCGCAAGGGCGGGGACTGGCATACAATCCCGATCAATGAGGCATGGGCGCGCGACCTCGCCGCACGCTCTGGACGGGCCACCAAAGCCCGCCTGCGCTATGTCTGGTTCTGGGAGGACAATCAGGGCTCAATCCACGAACTCTCGCCCAGCAGCTTCCAGCACTACATGGCCGACACGCTGGACGATCTGGGCATCAAGGACGCCCGCCCTGCCCATGATCTGCGCCACCATGCGGCTACACAGTACGTGCGGCGCACGGGTAGCCTCGCAGGCGCAAAGCGTCTTCTAGGCCACGAGAACATCGCCACGACGGCACGCTATGCCCATGCCTCGGAAGACGATGTGCGCAGCGGCCTGTTCGGCTCAGAGCCCGCGCCGGCCAAGCAGGACAAGGCGTCATGAGAACGGGCGATGAACCTATTGCGGGGGTGTTTGCGGGGACCGCGTTCCCTGCTAATCCCCATGTTCCCCCAATATTCCCCCTAAAAACGGGAAAACACCGTGCGGGTGTGGCGGAATTGGTAGACGCACTGGTTTTAGGTTCCGGTCAGTCTGCGTTGCAGATCAATAGCTTACGCAGCCCGAACCACTGGATTGTGGGGGCTAATGTGCGCGCCGAGCTAAATTGGTTCAAGCCCGCCCCATCACCGCTCTTGAGAGGTAAATGATGGCGCAGAACACCAGCCACGCTGTCATGCAGCAGCGGAGCGAGCCGCTAGACAGCCGCGATGATTTCCCTACGCCCCCTTGGGCCGTCCGCGCCCTGATCGAGCACGTCATCGGTCCGAAGCAGGTTCAGAACCTGACGTGCTGGGAACCGGCCTGCAACCGAGGCTACATGGCCAAACCGCTGGCGGAATACTTCGGGGAGGTCATCACCAGCGACATCCACAACTATGGATGGGATGGGCATCAGCTCGTCAGGGACTTCCTGATACCCCATACGGACGACCCGAAGGCCGATTGGATCATTACGAATCCGCCTTTCAAGCTTGCCGCACAATTCACGATACGCGCCTTGGGCATCAGCAACATGGTCGCCATGCTGGTCCGCACCAGCTTTCTGGAGGGCCAGGATCGGCATGAGACCCTGTTCAAGCCTCACCCCCCAGCCATCGTCGCGCAATTTGTGGAGCGTGTCCCTATGGTCAAGGGCAGGCATGATCCCGATGCCTCGACCGCAACGTCCTATGCGTGGATTGTGTGGAAGCGCGGATGGTCGAAGGGAACGTCATTCAAGTGGATCCCGCCCTGCCGTCGCCAGCTTCAGAAGCCGACAGACGCTAGCCCGGCTTCCTGACGTGGATGCGGATGCTGTGGGCGGGATACCAGCGACCGCCAGCTTCGACCAGACAAGCGCCATCGCGGAAGTCGGTCTGGAGCCCGCTGTCACGCCATCTCGCGTGGCAATCCTGAGCCATCCCGGCAAACCAGATGGTGGAGCCAACAGCCCCGGCCACTACGACGGCAAGCGCCGCCAGAGTGACCGGGGATAGCGGTATGCGGATGGTTCTAGACGTTGAAGCGGCGCGCAAAGTACGGCCAAGCGACAACGCCGACAGCGATCAGGATGATCCAATTCTTCAGGCCGGTGAGAAACGGAATCGGCTCAAAGGTCGGCAGGATGATCGACGTGACAGCGAGGGCCACGAGGATGCACCAGAGCAATGCCCTGAGCTTGCGCCACATCAGCTTCGCGTCGATGTCTGGGACAGAGATTTGAGTAGTAGCCACGGCGGTTAGTCTCCTTGCGAAAATGCGCCGAAGCGCGGGGTAAACTTAAACTTTGCAGATTGAAGCGTTGAAGCTGGCGGGTCGCTTCTCAGGGCAAGCGCACCAGAGAACCGAATTGTGGTCCCCGATCTGCTCTGCGGTCTCGACCGTGAGAATGTCGTTTCGCGAGATCAGAATTGCCTTGCCGGTGGAGCAGAGCGCCTCTTTCCAGACAGCCCCTTCAGTCGCGGTAATGAGCGTCCGCGAGGGTCGCGCGTCCGTCTGGCAAGACGCTAACAGAGGTATGCTCACGCACAGCGTCAGCCTCAGCAATGACTGCATCGGTATTCTCCTGAATGTTGGTGACAACTTCACGCTCGACTTCGGCGGCTTCCTTGTCGCGCTTGGCACCCTCTTCCTTGCGCCCGCGATGCTCAGCACGCATGTCCACGAACTTCAGGAAGATGATCACGCCGAGAGCCCAGATCACCCAATCGGGGATCCGCTTGAGGAACCCGAAGATGCTGGAGCCAATAGCTGCGAAGTTCATTTGAGCGGCCTCTTGGCCTTGTATTTTCCGTACTGGTACAGAAGCACGCCCGCGATGACGACGATCAGCCAGGAGAGAAGCTCTCTGTTGCCCTCGTTGTTCAGCCACTCTGAAGCGCCGCGAGGGACGAACTGAGTTGTGCCGACTGCCGTAACCGCAAGGCCCCATGCACGCCTGCTGAGAAGCATGTCCTTGGGGTTGGTCAGATCGGCTGGCGCGACATCCTTCGGGAGCGGAGGCGCAGCGACGGGCTTGTCTTCGACCTTTGCCGGCACGGAAGCAGGAGCCGGTCGCGCCGCAGGAGGCTGGGGAGCCACAGTTTCCTTTGGCGCGACCGACACCGCTTCTGAGGAACCACCGACAGAAGATGGAGCAGATACAGCCGATGGCGGGGCTTGGGGGGTCGCCACCGGCTGATCCGCTTTACCGCGCGCCTCAATCACAGAGGTCGCGGGCGCAGCGTTTGTGAGGACGAGTTCGGGCTGTTCCTCGGTAAGCGGAAAGCGTTGCGCTACAGCGAGCACGTCCTTAAAGCTGGTCCGACTTAACACCTTGTCGGTGCCGACATTGCCGGGCGGACGCTCACGGACCATTGCAATCGCATCGTCCGCGCAAGCGACGGTCCACGAGTAGCCCATAAATAGCAGGGCCTCACTATAGCGCCGCCTCAACAAGCCCCGCAGCGCCTGCTTGTGCTTGCCTGATGTCGAATAGAGCCACGCTCCGAACTGGTCTGCGGCATCGTCGAAGCGGCTTGAGTTTACGTGTTTCAGCAGCGTTGACCCGCCCAGCCCCGCCACCCCGCAGTTGAACGCGAAACAGACGAGCGCTGAGAACTGATTGCTGTTGAGCGGAACTTGCACCAAGCGCTTGACCGCGTCTTCGTATTCCACGAGCTGATCCGCAAGAAGCGCACGCGCGCTTGCCTCATCAACCAGCTTGTCGGTCGGCGTGACTTCCATGCCGCCGAACCATTTGGTGCAGCCGTAACCAATCGTGAGTTTGTCGCCTGGACAGACGTAGGGCTCAAGTGCAGCGCCGCCCGGTGATAGCGGGACGCTGCCGTCCTGCGGTCCACGCTCATACTCGGTGAGAAGGTCGAGGCCGTGATCGTTCAGCCTGTGATGCTCGTTCACGCTGTCCCCCATTCGATTTCTCCAACTCGCCCATAGGGCTGGCCGCGTTCGTTTACGCCAATCGTCAGAGGCACACGCGCCGTGCGCGGGTCGCCGGGCTCGATGTCCACGTCCACAGCGTGCAGCAGTTCGCAGAGCACGGCGCGGTCGTGGTCACCCGTCACAATGCGGATCGGGAGCACGCTTTGCCCCGCCTCACGATTGGTCAGCGCAAACGCCGTTTCTTTCTCGCTGGGATAAGGCTGGCCTCTGGGGATGATGACGGACGCCACTCCCTCGACCTTGTCGTAGACCTCAATGGCTACGGAGTAGCTGAGGATGTCCTGCACAGTCAGGTCAGACTTGCGCCCCTCGATGACTGCTGCACGGATCGCAGCGCCGAGGGCCACAGCTATCTCAGGATCGATGTCGGTCTTTGCCTCTTGGCCAAACACCTGATGCGCCATGTGCTGCACAGCGGGCATCCTAGTGCCACCGCCCACGAGCACCACGTCATTCAGATCCCGCACTGAGAAGTTGGCGTCCTTGCGCTGCGCTTCGCTGATGGCGATCTGGCAGGCCGCTTTCATCCTCGTGAGAAGGTCTTTCGCGAGATGCTCAAGCAGTGGCCTATCGATGATGTAGTCCATGTGAAGCTGGACCCCGCCCGGCGTGCGGTCGAAGTCCTTTATCCTGAACTCGGTTTTGACTTTTCGGCTGAGGCGCTTCTTCGATTCCTCAGCCTCTCCGAGAACGAGCGTCATTGCGCTATCGTCCACTGCGATATCGGTGCCTTCGTGCTCAGTCGCCCACTGGTTGACGATGTGCCGGCCAAGGATGGCGTCCACGTCACTGCCGCCCGTTATGCTGGACCCACCTGTTCCAAGCACAGAGACAAGCCCTGCCCCGGTCTGGATTATTGAAACGTCAGTAGTGCCTCCCCCCACGTCGAGGACGGCAATGCGACGGACCTTCTTGAAGTCATAGCCATAGGCCAGAGCAGCCGCCGTGGGCTCGTCCATCAGTTTCACGTAGGCAAGGCCAGCCATCGCGCCAGCCTCTTCCACGGCTTTGCGTTGTGAAGGCGTGAAGGTGGCAGGAACGCAGATAACCGCGCCATCAGGCCGCTCGTTTTTGAACTTGGCGGTCGCAGCATCCAGCAGCTTCTCGATTACCATGCTGCACAGTTCGACGGGGCTGTAGGTGTGACCGTCTGGTCCCTGATAATGCAACAGCCCATCGGGAGAGCCGACCGTCTGATGGCCAGTGTCCTCGTCGTCGTGCCACATCTCGCCAAGGCGACGCTTAAACAGGCGGAAACAATAGTCCCGATATCTTTTGCCTGCCTCGATGCCGTCTAGGCCAACGAAGATTTGGTTTTCGCCAGGACCGACCGCGTCTGCTGGCACGATGGTCACGACAGACGGGAGCAACGGTTGACCGTCCACGTTGATGATTTCCGGGCCACGAGGGGTCCAGTGCGAGATGCTGCTGTTGCTACTTCCGAGGTCAATTCCTACGATCTTACGGACTTTCATTCTGCGGCCACCTTCGCTGCCTGCATCGTGTCAAGCGTGGACACTGGACCGATCACCAAAAGCCGCTCCTTCTTCGCGGCCCTGCGCTCGTGCTGCGCTGCCAGCCCGCCCGGACGCGCTGCTCTCTGCCGCGGCGTCATCTCGGCAACCGGCTCGACCAGGACCAGCGGCTCCACTACGGGCTCAGGGATGGGCTCTGGCGTGGGGTCTGGCTCCGGGGGAGGCTCGATAGCCGCGACAGGCTCAGCCTCGCTAGGCGGGGCTGCTGGAGCCGAATAGGCGGCAACCGCAGCGTTCGTTTCCGCGATGATTTTCGCCCGCTCCTGCTGGTGACGCAGTGCTGCAAGCTCGTCGGTCCATTCGCGGTCGCGCTTGGCGTCGGTCGATGAGATGTCGGTGATGTAGGCCCAGAGCGAAAGGGACCGTGCGCCCTCTAGGGTACACAGCATGATGATAAGCCAGAGCCATGCCCACCATGCCGCGTTAGCTGCATCGGCCTGCTGGATCTGCAACAGGCGACGGTCGGATGTGGCCTGCTGGACCGGGCTCGCCTGCCCCTGCATGAGCCCATCCTCACGCGCCTTGAGGGTCGCCAGTTCGCCTTGGATAGCTTCGCCTCGCGCACGCATGGCGCTCTCGGTCTTGTCCCGCCTGATGCCGTCCACGCTGCCGAAGTAGAGGCCCTGAGCGAGCAGGAGGCTTTGAGCCTTGGAGATGCCTTCAGGGCTCATCGATGCCATGACGGTCTGCTCAGTGCGTAGTTCTGCGATCTGCGTCCGCACGCGCTCAAGCTCTGCGCCGGTCCCGCTGATTGCCGCCTGCTGGGCCACGCCAAGCGTTGCGGCCTCTTCGCCGGCCAGCGCTGCCTTAGCGTTCAGTGATGCAGAGCTTTCCGCAAAGCGCTCTGGCCAGACGACCTTCGCTCCGTTCTCAGCATTGTGGACGCCGATTGCAGCAAGGCCGAGGAAGATGAAAGCCCCGGCGATTTTTCTCGACATCGTCGATGCCGTGAGCATGCGAATAAAGGCGACAGTGGCCAATAGCTCAGCGCCGAGGACAGCGCAGACCAAGGCAATTACCGGAAGCGCCGAAAGCCATGTCCACTTAGCCGTCGCCACAACGCCAGTGACGCTCAGGCTTGCAAGGCCCAGCGTGATGATGATCACTGCGAACAAGGCGAAGCGACGTGTCGAGTCAGCCTCGTTCTTAAACGTCAGAAAGCTATCTAGAAATTTGCCCATGCCCTGCCCCTGTGTTGCGCTAAGCGCGTTCAGTGATCCAGAAGATCAGCAGCGCACTCAGGATGGTCAGCGCGAAACCGACCACGTAGCGGATGAACTCCTGCCGTGTGCGCTTGCTTTCCTCGGCAGCGCGCTCGTGCTGGTGCAGAAGCATCATCTCGACACGGCTGATGATTGCTGCTGATTGCTGATCGTTCGCGGTCTTCACCAGATCCGAAACGCCGTTCATTGCGTCACGCAAGGCCATCTCCCATTCACGCTTGAGTTCCTTCAGGTCTTCACCCGAAACGGATCGCTCAAGCTCTTTCAGAAACGTGTCGAACGCCGCTTCAAAGCGGGTCCGCAACACAGCCAGATCGCGCTCAGCGTTGCCGATGCGATCAAGACGCGCAAACGCATCGCGCTGCCGCTCGATCTCAGCGATCTCGCGATGAAATACTTCCGTCATGCCCTGCCCCAGTCCTCAAGGTCAGACCTCGCCACGCCTCGTCAGCAGCCCAAGCAGACGATCAATCGATGCGCTTCGAGGATTGGCGATGCCCGTCGCCTGGTGTTCCCGATCCAGCCGCGCACGCTCAACGTTCAGTTGTTCTGAGAGGTGTTTGAGACGCAGCGCTGACAGCGTCTGGACGATTGCAGCCGTCTCGGATTCATCCTGCTCAAAAGCGTCCAGCAACAGGTCGCCCGTGAGATCATCCATGCCCACGTTGCCGTAGTCAGCCATCAGCGTGTCAGGCGGCGGCAGGAGTTGTGCGGGCTCAGGGTGCTCCAGTTCTGCGACACGCGCACGCAGGGCGGCTAGCTCTGCCTCCGCTGCGGCGAGAGCTTCGTCGCGGGGGTCGGGCTGCGGCGGCTCAGGCTCGACCGGCTCAGGCGCTTCCTTGATGACAGGCTCAGCGTCGGCTATCTTACCACTGTTGTAAGATACGGGCTCGACAACCGGCGCGGGAGCCTCTGCCGGAACAGCACTCGCGCTTTCCAGAAACGCGATGACTTCCTCGGCTGTTCGACAGGCGATGGAGCATGTGCGCCCTGATGGGGTTGTGCCGGCTGCGCTAAAGAACGATCCGTGCCATTCCACAAACGGGCGCGGCTGGAAGTTCGCCATGCTCGGTTGCCATTTGCGCTCCCAGAATAGCGCGCACATCTCGTGAGCCAGCCGCTCCATTGCGGTTGGTTCTGCCGTCTTGCGTTCGGGTTTCATTACGCGGCTTCCTCGCCAAACGGCAGCGGCTTAACTTCTTCGTCGTGCCACGCATCGATCTGCGCCTTGAGCGCCTCGATGTTGACCGCGCCGCCGAGGATATCGACCATCTGCTCTGCGGTCAGGCTTGCGAACGGGGTGAAGTTGGCCGGGTCGGGTGCGCCCAGCGCAGTCTCGCCGCCGATGACGAACTCTTTTTCGCCGCGCGTGCCGGTGAGTTGGTATCCGACGCTTTTGAGCACGTCCGTGAGGCCGTCCTCGTCAGCGACTTTGGCGGTGTGGAATTTCCAAGACCATGCAGTTGTCATTGCTGTAAATCCTTACGTGGCAATCAGGCCAAGGTTACGCATCCGGGTAAGCAGCGCATTGAATTGTGTAATGACATCAACAGCGGTCGTCGCATCAGCAACGGCGGTGGGCTGCACGACAGGCGTCTTGTCAAAGAACCCAATCTTCTGGCTGGTCGCGGTACCAATCTTGGTGCCAGTGGTTGCGTCAACAGCGATATTTACGGCGTCGGCAAGCGTGATAGTGCCTCCGCTGATGGTCGGGCTGCTCAGCGTCTTGTTCGACAACGTGTCGGTGCTGGAGATGGTGGGGACGGCGACGCCACCAAGTGTGAGCGCAGATGCCGTAAGTCGCATGAAGCCGGTAGCGCCGCCGAATCCGCTTCCGGTCCCGGCAGTTTTGAAGTTGAGAGTTGCTCCGGAATCCGTCGCCCAGATTCCGCCGTAGCCGGTGTCTTGGAAAAGGATGCCGCCGCCGTATGCGCCATTTACAACAATTGCTGCGTTGACGTTTGAAATCGGATCGAAAGTGCCGCCAGCAACGAGGCGAGAAGAAAACGTTTGCAATCCCGACCACGAAGCAGCTCCAGCCACCGTCCCGCTCAGCGTTGGAGAGCTGAGAGTTTTGTTCGTCAACGTCTGGGTCGCGCTGTTGGTCGTGACCTGCACACCTTCAATGGCGACGACACCCGCAGAGACACGCGACAGCGTCGTGTCGCTCGCATGGCCAAGCTCGATGGAGCCCACGCCCAGCGCCGTCGATGTCGATGCCGTGATGCCCGACACGGGCAAGCCGGTCGCGTTCGTGAGGGTCGCAGATGATGGCGTGCCAAGCGCGCCGCCCGTGAAATACAGCGCGCCAGAGCCGGTTTCATCAGTGACCGCCGCCGCAAGGTTCGCGCTCGACGGCGTGGCGAGGAAAGTTGCAACGCCCGTGCCAAGACCGCTGATGCCGCCAACAGGAAGCCCCGTCGCGTTTGTGAGCGTGCCGCTCGATGGCGTACCCAGCGCGCCGTTGACCAGAACGGGAGCGCCCGCCGATCCGGTGTTGATCGCAAGCGCCGTGGCGATGCCCGTGCCAAGGCCACTGACACCCGTGCTGATGGGCAAGCCAGTGGCGCTGGTGAGCGTTCCAGAGCTAGGCGTACCCAGCGCCCCGCCATTGACGACAACCGCACCAGCGGAGCCCACAGCGACCGCAAGCGCAGTCGCAACGCCCGTGCCGGGAGTGACGCCTGCCCACGTCGTGAGGTCGGCGTCATACGCCTGAACGTTCGTCCCGATCACTAGCCCAAGTGTGACCCTTTGAGCCGCAGCATCCGCGTCATCCAGAAGCGCCCTGCCCGCCGCTGTCGTCGTCAGCAGCGAGAACGTATCAGCCGCCGTCGAGAACATCATCGAACCAGCAGCAGAGAAATCCAGCGCAGCTATCGCCGTGATGGTCGCATCAGTCGCAGACACACCGAGATTGGAGCGGGCTCCTGATGCTGTGGTGGCGCCGGTGCCGCCTGACGTAATGGGTCTGGCCGCATTCAAATCTGTGACGAGGTCGTCGCAGAAAGTGTTGTACGCGCTGCTGCCAACTGGAGTGCCAGTGACGGCAGTTGTGCCACCTGGCTTGCTATAAACGCCACTTCCGTCTCGGGACACTTTGTATCTCCATTGCCGTCACGCATCATGTGCGCTATGCGGCTGTTAATTCAGTTCACACAGATGTGATTTTGCGCGGCGCGTGTAACGTCGAGCCGTTACCTCCCGCTTAGCGCGCGAATGCGTATGTTTGGGATGCGCTGTGAAGCGTCAGATGTTTGAAAATTTAATCGGGGCCGGCACGGCAGCAACCGTGTTCTCCGGCCCCTAACGGGAAAAGGACACCCGCTATGAACTACCTTACTCAAGACCGCGCGCTGTGGGCAAGCAATTGCCTGATGTGGATCGCCATTGGATTTGGCGGTTTGTCGTTCTGGTCCGATGCTGTCCTCGCGGGCAACATTACGGACCATCCGGTCGAATGGATCGTGGCCGCTATGCTTACAGCGGTTCTGGTCTCGGTTTCCCTCATCCTGTCCGGGTGCGTTACCCGGTTTGCAGAATGCAGGGACAAGGGCTTCAGCTTCACCGCTGTGATGACTGTCGTCCTTGGCGTTTTCCTGGTCCTGATCGAAGCTGGCATGACCCATCAGGGGCTTGCATGGCTCGATGCAAGGAAAGACCTCGCCCCTGATTGGGCGCTGTGGGTCGCCTCCTTCGGGCTCTCGGTGTTCAACGTGTTCTCGCTCTACACGTTTTCACGGGATCTGAAGAAGCAGACGGTCGCAAATCCGGCTCGGCAACTTGCTGAGCTGCGGTGGAAACACAAGAAAGTCGCCTAGAACAATGCCCCCGCCTTAACTGGCGGGGGTTTTTGTTTTGCGCATAACTTCAGCTAGGGTCTGCGCCCCGGTTAGGAGGCGCAGGATATGGCTGCTGTAGGTTTCATGCTGTTGGCATTCTGCGCGCTCGTGGGAGCGGGCTTTAGCCTTTATGCCGGTGGCGCGTGGGGTTGGCTTGCCCTTGCGCTTTTCCTCGCCTCTATGGGTTTGGAGGCTTTGGCGGTCGTCTCGGTCGAGATGGAGGAAGCGGCGGAGTAGTCGGCTTCTTCTTCCGTGCGGGTGGCTTTGCAGGCGGCTTCTTCTGGCTAGCAAGGTACTGACGCAAGATCGCCAGTTCCTGTTCAGCCATCGGAACATCGGCCCGCTTGCTGGCGTACTTCGTGAACGCAACGCCAAGGCCCGTGCCGACCCCAGCGCCGATGCCCAACATCATCAGCGCCTTGGCTTGTGCATACTGGTCTTCCAGTTCCTGAACGCGAGCCATGTTCGCTTCGGTCTTGTCGTCTTCTAACGTCTCACGAGCGGTCTTCAGCTTCTCCGCAATCATCTCTGCGTTCTGAGCTGCCAGAACAGCCTCGGTCGCAGCGCTTCCACCAATGAGCGCATCCATCGCGCCCAGCTTGCGGCCAATGAACCTGTCAGGGAACAGGTCATCAGGAGGCACGACTTTCGCAAGCGGACGCGCCCTCAACAAGCCCTTTTGGTTTGACTCAAACGGAACGCTTCTTTTCGGCTCTATACCAAGAAGCTGTTTCACATTTTCAGGCTGGTTAGCGCCGCCTCGCTTCCAGAACTCATTGACGTTCGCCACGCGCTTTCTGATGGCGGCACGATCAGCAGCGGTTACCGGAGGTGAAATCGGAGCAGTGTTCAGAAGGGCATTTGCCTTCTTGATGGCAGACTTGGCCGTGAACTTGGACACGGTCGTTCCACCAATCCTGGCAAGCTTTGCGCCGGCAGCCCCTGCGATACCGCCGAGAAGCGGTGCATAGTCGCGCATGAATTGCTGGTCTTCGGTAGGACGTGTGCGCTCGAATGCGGCCTGCTGCTCTAGTTCCTTGCCGGTCAATTCCAATTGCGCCAGGCGCTCGCGTTTCTCTTTGAGAGCCGCCATCGCTGCGGTCTTGTCTCTACCAATTGCAGCAGTCGTTTCCGGGCCGACATTGCCGTCTTCCCGAATAAACGAGCCATCCGTGCTGCGACGGTTCAGCGTCTTCTGCATCTCCAGCGGATCGCCGCCTTCATAGACGCGCATGTCGCCTTCAATCTTTGCGATGTCCGCAAGGATGGCCTGTGTCAGCGCCTTGTTGTCTGCGATCTTCTGCGCCGTCTCGGCGGTCTGCGGATCTGCCTCGCCAGCTACGCCACCAGCGAGCCCGCCAATCGCCCCGCCTGTGACCATGCGGGATAGAGTTCCCGGTCCCTTGGGAGGGGATACCCTAGGCTTGGGCGGTCCACCAACAGGAGGCGGGGATACACGCGGCCTAGGAGGCTGGACGCCCCTGCCAAAGCGACTGCCAAGAGCAGCGCCACCAAGGCCACCCAGAAGCGCACCACGCGCAGGGTCTTCACGATCCGCCATAGCGCCGCCGATGCCGCCAACAACCGCGCCAGTGACTGCGGGAGACGCGCTGGAGGTCTGGCCGGGGAGAGGACGGGGAGCATTGGGACCGCCAACACCGGGGCCAGCGGGAGGCGGGTTGGGGCGCCCTGCACCACGCGGGGCGGGCGGGGGCTTGATCAGCGAGCGCGCATTGCGGAAGCGAGCGCGTCCATAGCCTGCCGCACCACCAAGAGCGCCGCCAATGAGTGCCATCGGATCGTTGTTTAGCGGATCGCCATCGGCAACCGCACCGATACCAGCGCCAATCACAGCATCCCGGCCAATTGCCTGCGCATAGTCACCCATCGATGGGCCGCGCGTAGCCGCAGCAGGAGCCGCATCACCTGCCGTGCGGGACTTGAACAGGTAATCCACGAGCGCGTTGCGTTCTGCATTTGACAGCCGCCGGCCGCGACGGGCTGCGTTCATCGCAGCCTGCACAGCCGTAGCAACGCCAAGCGCAATCGCCGCGCCCTGCCCGCCTGGAATGAGCGATGCACCGCCTGCAACCGTTCCAAGGCGCTTGACGCCCTGATCAATTCGATCCTCGATGCCGCCCTCAAGCGAGCCGGGGGCCTCGTACAACGCCGGGGCGTTCTGCACGTCCTGACGGTTCAGCTCTGTGCGGGAATTGTATTTCGGAGCAATGCCAGTGAGCGTGTCGGTGCGCGCCCGTGATGAGCGGATCGAATCTGCCAGTTCCTTGCCACGAGGTCCGAACACATCCTCAAGCGCCTTTAGGAAGTCCTGACGGCTGAGAGCTGTGAGGTTCGGCGTCTGGGCAACCGTCTGGCCCAGTTCTGCAAGGCGCGGGCTTTCGACCTTGCGGGCGAGTTCCTGACGGATGATGCTGGTGATCTGCTGTTCCGCCATTTCGCGATGGCGCTGCGGCAGTCCGTCCATATCCTTGATAATCTTGGCAACGTCGCCTTCGTTTGCAGCCGCAGCCTTGAACCGCTCAAGAATGTCGAGCGCTTCCTTGGCAGAGCTTGCATCGCCAAACTGGACGCGAGTTTCCTTGTATTTCGGGACCGCGCGCTCCAGCGTATCAAGAAGCCCACCCTTGCCGCTTTCGCCACGCAGACGCTTGTAATACCGGCCTGCCGTCGCATCGCCACGGCGGAACGCTTCATCAGCCGCCTTGCGCAAGGCCGACTGGAGCGAGTGCGCCGCCTGCGTCGGATACTGACGCGCAAGGTGCGACCACAGTTCAGGCGACCACGAAAGGGCGCCGTAGCCTTCAAACAGCGGAGCGAGAACCGCGCCGTCACCTTGCAAGACTACGTCCAGTTCTTCAGGCTTGAACTTCAGCCTGCGCATGTCATCGCTGGCCTGCATCATGATCTGAAGCTTCACGTCATCCGGGATCGTCTGCATAACCGAGGGGGACACAAGCGCGTTGGTCAGGTCTTCACGCGCCTTGTAGACAGCATCCTTCTTGGCCGGGCTGCGAAGGTTTCCGGTCGGGGACCGCTTCGTGCTGAGGATTGTCTCGTATGCATTGCTGAGCTGATCAAGCTCCAGGTCGAGCGCCTCGCCTGCTGGCACAACGCCGGGACCAAATCTGCTCTCGGCAACGTCCGTGATCGACCGGCCTTCAGAGTTGATCTGAGTGCGGACCTGATTGTTCATGATCTGGCGGGCGGAATCCTGCTCGCGATTGAACACGCGGCCAGACGGACGGGGCGATTCCGTTGCGAACTCACGGCCCATCGCAACCAGTACGCCGTCAATATCCGGGTCAGACAGACCATTGCGGCGCATGATTTCGAGGGCGTACATGGTGTTCTGCCCGTCAGGCAGGTTGTTGAGTTCGCCAATCATCGCCTTGGCGCGGACAGGTTCAACGCCCGCCGACTTGAAGGCGTTGAGCATCGACTCGCGGGTCTTCATCGGCAGGTTGTTGAAAGCCTGCTCGGCGGGGCCAAGGTTCGGAACCGGCGTCATAACTCCAGCGGGCGGAACCTGACCGGCAGGACCGGGCATCGGTGCGCCTGCCGTGACCGCTGGTGCGGTTGGCGGGATCGGGGGTACTGGCGGGGCCGTGACGGTTTGCGGCTGTGTGGGGGCTTGCTGTGGGGCTTGCGTTGCGGTCGGGGCAACAGGCTGCTGAGGCTGGGTAGCAGCAGCAGCGGGGGCCACAGGAGTAATCTGCGGGCGTGTAAGGCCAGCACGAGCAGCAACACCGCCTGCATTGGTGGGGGTCATCGTTGGGTTGATGGCGTTGCCGACGACCCGCGCAGCGGGAGCAACCACGGTTTGCGGGACGATCATTGGTCCGCTGACGGTAAGGTCTTCAAGGAAGTTCTTGAAGCGCCCCAGCGCCGGCGAGTCGTCAGGCTGCGTTTTCAGGAAGTTGAAATAATCCCGCAGCAGACCTTGTGGGATAGCATTGGCATCAATGATGTCGGCCATCCTGCCGGTCGAGCCGTCCATGCCGACAAAAACCGCCGCAGCATCCTTGCCCATGTTTGCTGCGAGACCGCCGCCCGGCGCCACTTTACCCACTAGTTTTCGGCTGATGAGAAACTGCGCGAGGCCCTCAGCTAATGCGCCAGAAACAGACTCAAGCTCTTTCGGCACCGGAACCTTGGCTGCGGAGAAGTCAAAGCGCGGAGCCGCGTCGATCTTCTCCCGCAATTTGCGGAAGCCGCCTTGCTCGTAGCGATTGGCAAAGCGGTCCATTGCATTGGCAACGCTCGCTTCATCCCGCGCAAATTCAAGGTTTGCAACGATGCCCTGCGATTCTGGGTCAAATCCCATAGCGAAGGGAACGGCCAGCGACCGCGCCAAATCTCCAGGCGTGTTCAGAATTGCTTCGGCTGCTCCAACAAGGGCGCGCTCCGCGTGGATTGGGCTTGCAACGATACCTTTGCCAACGTCATCCCGCACGCCATACATGCCGCCGTCACGTTGGGCGTCCGTGACAGCTATCGGCATACCCATTTCGTCTACAGGCGTTCCGAACGGCGAATCGTTCTTCCACCTGTTCGCTTGCTCGGTTCTCCGGGCAACATCGGCATCGCGCGCCGGCTGCGTTGCCATCCTTTGCGAAGGCGACATAACGGGACCACGCGGCACAGGCGGGGGCTTCAACCGCGTCGGTTGTCCCGATGTCAGCGTGCGCGCGTTAGGACGCAGCGGGGACAGCATCGGATCAGTCTGCGGCTTGCGGGCGTACAAGTCATCGAACGCCTGACCGTCGCCCCACGGGGTTGCGTCGGGCTGGACGGGCGCAACCTGAGATGCACGACGGCGGTCGCGCTCAGCAATGAGAGCTTCCATCGACACGCCACTAGGAGGGGGGGCTTCAGGCGCAGTTCCGCTAGACGCAGCAGCAGCAGCCGCGCGACGGCGTTCACGCTCAGCAATGAGTTCGGCAAGCGTCGGCATTTAGCGACCGCCTCCTTGGGCAATCATGGCGTCAAGTTCTTCGTCTGTAAGGTCTGACGGCTGCTTCAATCCCGCGAACGCTGCGGGATTGAACTCCCCAACAGCGCCAGCAAAAGGAGATATCTGAATGTCGCGCACTAAGCGCTGGCGGGCTCGTTCTGCGGGCGTTGGTGCAGCGCCCGGAAGCCTGAAATCCTGAATGATGGACGGGTCCATGCGATAGCGGCCACCAGCCATCTGTCGATAAGGTTCAAGAACTGTCGTCGCATAGTTCTGCTCGGCACCTTTGTATTGCTCTTCTGCTTGTTGAAGAAATTCCTGAACCTGTTTTGCGTCTAGGAATGTACCCACGCGCGCTTTGTTGTAAGCATTTATAATCTGACCCGGAATGCCCGTCGTATTTTCGGCAGATGCGTATTCGCCCTCTTTGACGCCCGTGCCGGGATCAAGCAGTTTCATGTATCCGTAAAGCAGCGCCATCTGTTGCGCTGGTGTCGTCGCTTGCTTCACGGCTCGAATGCGCGTTGTGGCGTCTCTGACATCGATGAAGCTCTTTGCTTGTGCGAGGTACTGGCCTCGCAAGCTGTTCTCGTCGCCAAAGTCAGGCAGGCCATTGTTAGCAGCTTCTGCTTCCGCCTTGAGCCTATTGGTCTCTTGCTCAGCATTGAACTGACGTTGATCCTCGCCAAACGTTTTGCCAAACTCACTTGCCTTACGCCAAGCGTCTAAGCGACCTGCGGTGTAATTCTTTTTCCGCCATTCTTCGGCAAGCGCGTCTTGTTCAAGCAGGCGTTTCCGCTCTTCCGCAGCAAGCTCATCGGCACTACGCTGACGCTGCTCGCCCTTCACAATCGTCGCTGCCTCAAACCTGTCCATGCCTGCGCCGATCAGGGCGCTGTATCTGTCGCGGTCGCGTCCAGCCATTTGCTCTTGCGGCGTGAAGCCGCCACGCGCTGCCATCGGCGCTGCGGAGCCCTGCGGCTGCGGCATCGCGCCTGCGGGTGGCGTGTCTTGTCCAAGAGCCGACATGCCGGGGTCTGGTATCGACCACGGCGTCATCGCGCCCCTTGGCGTGGGTGCGTTGGGCATGGCCTGAGATGTCTGGTTAGCGCCAACCTGGGGCTGTGCCGGTGCGACTGACGGGGCGGCTGCGGGTTGCGGCGCCTTCGGCATTAGCGCGCCCAGCGCTCCCTGCGTTGTTGACGCCGGAAGGGTTTGTGATGGGCCGGGAACGTTTAATGCATCCGTATTGGGCTGCATTGGGAGTTCCGGGTAAGCCATTTTTGCCGGATCGCTGCGCTCGCCGAAGAAGGTCGCGCCTAGCGCCTCCGCAATCCGGTCCTGATTGCTCTTGTAGGCATCGCCCGCCTTGTTGGCCTTCTTCATCGCTTGCCGGGCGATGAGCGCCTTGCCAATCTGTGCTATACCCTCCGGAAGCGATTTGGGTCCGGTCTCAAGCGCGCCCTGTTGAAGAGCTTCCGCAATGTCGCGGCGCTGCTTCAGGCGGTCGAGTTCGGGGTCGTATCCGGTGTAGCCCTGATAGGCCATGTGGCTATGAACCTTCAGAAAGGGTCGAGGATGAAAACTGTTGTGGTCGTTATGGCGCTTGGGGCGCTTGGGGCGTGTGCGAGTGCGCCGCATAGTTACGTCATGCCAGATGGGCGAACGGCTCAGGTCACGTATTGCGATGGGCCGCAGAACGCGCTCGCTTCGTGCTACAATTTCGCGTCGGCCAAATGCGGCGGATCCTACGAAGTCGTTGACCGCATTTCTGACGGCTAGCCATCACAGTCTTTCCCGCGCCCGTCGCCGCCGACAGCGAGAAGGCGTTCCGCTCGTCGTCAAGCCGCCAGCGCTTGCGCGCCTTCGCGAGATTGCCCAGCACCTCGCGTACGGCTTCGTCTTGATAGTCCTTGAGAGGACCGGAAGTGATGTCCGAAGTCCTTATGAATCAGGGCTTCGCGACGGCATTGAGCGAGCTGTACCAACAACTGTACCAACAAATCCGAAGGTTAGGCCGAAAAAATATCGCGACCTCCAGCTTCCGAGAGTCTGAAGCCTGCTTGGAATAGAAGGCACCAGCCAATCTCGGCCAAGACACCGATGACGCCGCCATACGTCGTGACCGCCTCTTCCTCGGAAACGCAACCGATTGAGTCTGAAAATTCGATCCCGTGGTCTTCGAGGTAGCGAGCCAACTCCAGCACAGTCTTCACACTGACGACGTGGCCAAACGTGTGAGCAACGTCGTTGCGGAACTCATTGAAGCGATTGAATGCGGTTTCGTCATGGCTCCTTAGGAGCTGCTTTTCGACCAATTTCTTGGTCTTCTCGGGAAATGATCGGGGAATAGGCACGGTCGCATCCGCGTTCAGATGGAGCGCCTCGATAAGCAGAGCCTCCAAAGCAAGGTGAACCTTTAGAATGAGGGCTAGAGCCTCATCGCCATCCTTCAGGATTTCGGACGACATGATGTCATTCAGCTGCACAAGTCGGGTGGGGGATCGCACGACTTTGCCTCGGGTTTATGAAGTTGAATGCACGCCTACGCGACTGTCGGCCGCCCGACGCTAGGCCAGATACCCCGGAAGCTTCGCCTTCCATTCATCAAGCAGGATCAGCGCGCATTCGACCGTTTCTTTCTGTCCAGTGACCACCTCCAGCGTACCGGCGGCCGCGCCCTCGGCCCAGGCAAAGTTGTCGGTCAGCACCTTCATCACTTCGCGCTTGTAGGCGGTATCGAGATTATCGAGGTGCGGCCCCTTGGTTTCCAGAACTGTCAGTCGCCGCTTGCCGCCCTTACGCATCGCGGCGAAAATGAAGTCCGGATAGATGCGGTCCCGGCGCCAGCCTTGAAGCGCGTATTGCTGGCGCGCCACGTTTCGGTGCCACCAATTCAGCGCCTCGTCCTTGTCGAGATAGACCGCAACATCCCTTTCGTCGCCATTCAGCTCAGCCACATAGACGGGCGCGAAAAGGCTTTTCTCCAGCGGCGAGCCATCTATACGCGCGACTTGCTGCCCGTTCTCTGGCTCGGTCGTCAGAACATTATCCGGCATTTCCCAGTCGCGGCCATCCAGCCGCAGGCGGAATTGAATGCGCCCGGCGGTCACCTCGGCCTTGAACAGCTTCTCGGCGCGCGCATTGCGCTCGGCCTCAAGGCCGCGCCTCAGTTCCTCGATGATCAGCGAGCCCAGGCCGCCGATCTTGCCATCCGGGAAGCCGCGCTTGCGCAGTCGCTTCAGGAGCGCGCCGACAATCTCGCGGCCAATGAAAGGATTTGGCACAAGGTCGGATATCACCCGCACTGCGTAGGAAGGATCGAAAGCCGCCGCCTCCCCAGCGACGGCGCCCGCCGTGATGACGATCTCGTCCCCATCTTCTGAAATGCCGATCCGCTGCACCTGAGAGGCGGCGGCTTGTGCGTTCTCGGGAATGCCATCGGCGATGGGCGCCGGATCAAAGGTACGCCAGTCGATAGCGGCCAGCAGGTCGGTTTCGTAATCCAGTTCGCGCGCATCCTCCCCCTCCAGCCGCAGCACTTTCGGGAGGTAGATTTTCAGCGAGGTCATGCCTTTGCGACGCGACAGCTTGCGGCTGACTCTCGCTTCGCCCGCAGAATCGCCGCCGCTGACGGTCATCACCAGATCGGCAAGCCCGTCTTGTTCCAGTCCGCCCTTGATCTTGGAAACAACCTCGCCGGTTCCCGCGTGGTGAGTGATGACGTGGCATTCGTCCAACGCCGCCACGCCGGTCTTGGCCGCTTGCGGCTGGCGCAGGATACGGCCGACAAGCTGCGTCATAGCGCTTGGGTTGGTGCTGGCCGCCAACGCACACAGCACGTAGGCAAAGGGGCAGTCCCAGCCTTCCTGCAGCGCTTGCTTGGTGATGATGACGCGCACGCGGTTCAGAGGTGACAGGAGGTCGAGGTTTTCCGGCTGGTTGAGGTCGTTGCGCTCCGCCGTCTTGATGGCGATCTCGGCCTCGTCGAACCCGGCAGTGAGGAGCCATTCCTTCACGTCCAACGCATGAATGTGATTGCTTTCGCGCTGGTCGTCGCCGGTACGTTCAACTTGAACGAGCATGATCGGACGAATGTAGCGGCCTGACTCAGCCGTAAATGCTTTTGCCTTGTCGTTGAGACCGTCGAGCGTCGCGACTGCAGCCGTCAGTGTGGCCTTCCAGTCGGTCCCCTGCTTCGGATCGAGGTTGAGCGGCATCTTGATCATGCCCTCGCGATCCAGCTCTCGGCCTGTCACTTCGACCAGAAGGTTGGCGTAACGCGCCGGACGCGGTTCCGGACGAGTCTGTTCCTTCACATCCTTGGGTGTTGCGGAAAGCTCCAGCACAAAGGTCGGATTGAAACCGTAGAGCGTGTCGTACGCAAGATTGGAGACAGCCCGCTGCCCTTCATCCATGACGACAACCGGCCGAATTGTCCGCAGCGCATTGCCCAGTGAATCCTTCACCAGCGTGAACATGCCGCCGCCATAGGCATCAAGGTTGGGCGCCGCCGCCAGCGCCGCCGCGTGCGCCTGTTGCTCGCCCTCCGCCGGGAAGAAGCCATGCACGTCGCCCCGGTCGCGGAACATGCGCAGCGTTTCCTGCGTCTGCCGGTTAGCGGCCTGAAGCATCAGCACCATGACGCAAAGGTTTGACTGCACATCCCGCGCGTCCAGCCGGTCGCCCTTCTCCATCACTTTCACGCGCCCCGCCGCCGCGCGGTCCAACGCCTGGCGATAGGGATGCTGGCGGTCCTTGAGGCGCTTCAGCGTCTGCGAGTAGATGGCTTCGTTCGGGACGATCCACAGTACGAAGCCAGTGTTGCGGCCCAGATACCGCCCCATGATGCGCGACACGGCGTTGACCGCTAGGAAGGTCTTGCCGCCGCCTGTTGGCACCTTGAAAGTGATGTTCGGAACCGGACGACTGCATCCGTCTTCGCGCGGCGAGAATGGAATGTGTGTGCGTGATTGCGGCAGCTTGCCTGCCGCCTTGATCGCTTTCCAAGCCTCGGCGGGAAAATCCTTCACCGGCAGGCCAAGGCCCGGATTCTCCGCCGCCAGTTTCGCAATGGCGTCCGCGCTTACCTTCTCGAACTTCAGCGCCTCCAGATAGGCGTCTAGCGTCTCCAGTACCCGCGCCTGATAGTCGAGCGTCCGCATGCCTCTAGTCCCGCTCTACGCGATAGAGTGCGAAGGGCAGCGGCACGAACTCCACATCGATATGCCGCTCGGTCAGCAGCTTCTGACTGACATAACGCGCAGGCGCGAACACAAGGTGTTTCTTGTCCGTCTTTGCCTTGGCGATCTTCTCGGCGAATGAAAGTGTCAGCGCCGCGTCCGGCGATTTCAGCCAGTCGAGGTCAGGCTTGTAGATCAGCCACACATGATGGCTGGCAGATGCGCCAAGATAAAAGGTCTTCTCGTTGCCCGCCTTCGGGTCCACGGGCTGTCTGGTCGCCATGTGAAACAGCACGCTGCCCAGCCCCGCCCATGTGGGCAACGCCTTGCCGGTCAGGATCGCGTCCAGCTCCACCGGAGCGCCTAGCGTGCAATAGGTGAACTCGCCGCCCAGCCCTTCCTGAAGGGCGGGGTGGGTCGTGTAAGCGACGCCGGCCGCCACGGCCATCACGCGCGGCCCGGTGATTTCTGCGGCAATTGCTTCCTCAAGCTCAACAAGTATGAACCGGCGCGCTCCTCCGTCGCTCCGGTTAAGCTTGAGCGTCGCATGCGCAGTTGTTCCGGAACCTGCAAAACTGTCCAAGATCAATGACGTCTTAGAGGTCGCAAACGAAAGCAGACGCTCAACCAACTGCGAGGGCTTGGGATACTCGAATGTTTTCTTCCGCCCCGGGAAAATATCACGAAGTTCGTAGGCGGCGGTCCGCCCATCCAACTCGATCACGCTGGGTAGCTTTTCGAGATAATCCTTCGCGTAGACCTTCAGCTCAATAATCTTGTCGTGATCTTCGCCGAAGAGAATTTTGTTGTCTTTGAGTAGTTGGTTCATCGTCTCGGGCGGAAACCGATAGCCCATGAGCGGTTGCTTACATGGCTTCTTTGTCACCGGGTGCATCACATCATATCGATAGCCCTCACGGCCGGGGTTGTGGACGCTCTGACTGCCAGTGTAGACGCCGCCTTCGTCGATGTATTTGTAACGATCCAACGGCCAAAGCTCGGCCTTGTGCTCTCGAAACCAGTCTGAGTAGGCGGCCTGTAAGTCAGGCGACGTGCCGTGTCTTGAGATCAAGTCTTCGCCCACTTTGACCAGCACGTCTTTGACCTCTGAGAGTCGGGACTTCCAGACCGTTGCCACACGCGCTTTGTTCTTGGCGAAGCAGACAATGTATTCGTGTTCAACAGCGATCCGAGTTGGATTGTTGTCGGTGACATTCTTCCACACAATCGTTCCAAGCCAATTGTCGGCGCTGAGGAAGACCTCGTCTAGGAGGGCTCGCAGTCGATGAAGTTCATTGTCATCAATGCAGACGAACATCACTCCGTCCTCGGAGAGAAGCTCGTGCAACAGGCGCAGGCGCGGCCACATCATTGCGCACCATTTGTCGTGGCGCAGGCCGTCATCGATTCCGATGGGGTTGGCCTCCAGCCACTCCCGGATCATCGGCGCGTTGACGTTGTCGTTGTAGGCCCAGCCCTCGTTGCCTGTGTTGTAGGGGGGGTCGATAAAGATGCAGTCCACCTTGCCCGCATACAGTGGCAGCAGCGCCTTCAGCGCATGCAGGTTGTCGCCCTGGATGATCAGGTTGCCATCGAGACGCGGGGTGCCGATCCCCTTCTTCGCGTGGATCTCCAGCGGACGGAACGGCACCGCTAGGTGGTGGTTATAGACGAACTCCTTGCCCTTGAAGCTGATCTCGGTCACGCGGCCCTCACCCTGTTTTCGAGGGCATAGGAGGGGAAGGCGCGGACGCTGGCAACCCGCCTCAACCCACGGCGGACTTCGAAGCGAGATAGTCCACAACCCATTTTATCGTGGCCGCATCCGGCGCGCCCGATTGGGGAGGATTGGCTGTCCGATGGCGCAGCCCATCCATGAGCGCAATCTGCCGATGCTCGGGGATTTGGCCATAGCTGTTGGTTGTCGTGCGCAGATGCTCGTGGCCAAGATTCTGGCTCCAGCTCTTTTCCTCTTCCTGGGTTAGCCGGGAGGTCTGGCCCAGCCGCGTGATGGTCTTTCGCAGCAGATGCGGGTTGAAAGATGGAAAGCCCTGCGCCTGGAGCGCAGTCCGGAAAATGCGCCGGATGGCGGCGGCGCTCTCCCAGTGGCGTCGCTCCAGCCCCACGGCTTCGAAACGACCCGTCGCCGGGATTCCCATAAGCGTTGAGGGAAACAGTGGATCATCCGACCCGTAGTGCAGAGTTTCCTTCAAGTGCCTGATCCAATCGGCAACGATCACTTCAAAGTCGGCCCCCACCGGGAAGAACCCTGACGTGAACGTCTTCCGGTTCTTCGTCCGGACCATGCGCGCGTCTTGGAACACGGTCCTACGCTCCAGATTGATATGGCCGATGTTGAGCGAGGCGATGGCGTCATCCCGCGCGCCGGACAGGAGCGCGAAGGCGATCAGTGCGCGATCACGCTTCTGGATATCCGTATCGGCTGGCATTGCCTGAACCAGCCGCCGCACGGTTTCCACGTCCGGCGCCGGCCGGTCGCGCCGCGCGGTTGCAATACGCGCATCGTTGGCGGTCGGCTTGAAGTAGTCGCAATCGCTGCGTTTGATCCGCGCCTTGTAGCCGGGCTGTTCCGCCAGCCAGGCAAAGAAAGCCCGCAGCGCCATCATCCGCGAATAGATCGTCGATTTCGAGAGCGGCTTTCCCGTCTTCTCGTGAGTCCGTTGTTCAAGGACGCGCCTGTACCGACGCGCCTGTTCGATGTGGAAGGCGGCAAAATCCTTGAAGTTGTTCGCCGCCTCAAAGTCCGCGATTGCGGCGGCGGCGTCATTCGCGCTGGCCTGCGTTTTGCCCTGCGCCTCTTCCAGATAGCCAAGGTAGGCGCGCTTGATTCGCTCGTTTTTGGGATGATGCTTGCGGGGCATTTCTCATTCCTTCGCAAATGGACATTTCCGCAGGCTCCAGCGGTATCGCTTAGGTGTCGCTAGGCTTGCGGATCGCGCACGCTCACGCCCGGCATGTCGGCGGCCAGTCTCACGCGCGACACGCGACGGTGCATGACGGCGCTGCACGCTTCGCAAAGCGCGCGCAGGTTGAAGCTGACAGGGCTCGCGTGCGCGATCTCCGCCTCGCCAAACGCCACGTGCCGCGCCAGCTGGCACCTCAGGCAGAACATCTGCCCGGGACCACAGCGCGCCTTGGGCCTTGCCTTATTCGAAAGGTATTCGGCGAGGTCTTGCCCAAGGATCAGGAAGGGCCGCGCATCGCGGATCGACGGCAAGCCATTGTCCATCCACCGCCGCACGGTGCGCCGGTCAACCCGTAGCAGGCGCGCCAGCTCGGCAACGTCGTAGCTGCGATGGATGCAGATGGCCCGCCACCTGAGGCGGCGGCGCATCTCAGACGCCGCCGGTTTCGATCAACCGCCGGATATCCTCGACCCGCCAGACGGTGACGCGCTTGCCCAGCTTCACAGGCTTTGGAAACCGTCCGTCCTTCACACCCTGCCACCAGGTCGATTTGGACACGGGGATCGGTCCGGCAGGGGACAAGATCGCGTGAAGCCGCAAGAAGCCGGTCGCGGGAAGGGGTTGGTTCGACATGTATTCACCTCGTACGTTATGAGAGGACGAGGTTCTACGGCGTGCTTTTGCGGGCCTTTGGGAATTACCGACAAGAAAACGGGATTTCCCGAACTTAACGAGCGCTGGAGTCAGGCTCGGCGTTGAAGGTCATCTCCAACGGCAGCAAACGCTTCTGCAAGCCTGGTTCTGATAGTCTTTGTGTCTAGCGTCAGACCTTGTCGCAGCAGCGCATTGCGAATGTTTTCGGCGGCGGAGTTGTGCACCCCTGGTCGAAAATGGAACTTATCCAACGCCATGCCGAGAATCAGCTTTTGGTAGGTAGCGGCAAGCTTCGGATTGGGTGCACCGGTCGGCTCTTTCGCTTGTCGCGAGGCTTCCAACTTCTTCTTAAGCTCTAAGACTTCGCTTTCCGCGATCTTTGCTCGCATCTCAGCGGAGGCGGCGCGCTCTTTGACCTTGTCTAGCGAGTCCAATTCTGGTCTTGCGGCCCACTCTTTCTTAAAAGCATCCAAACGCTGCTTCTGACCAGGCTTGAGGGGACCCTTACTCAGTTCAGCCGTGAAATATTCCAGTTCGGCCGCGTTGAGACCTCGATGGAACTCCTCCATGTAGTTGGAAATTGCTCGCGGCATGCCAGTCGTGACGTCACCGGCTTTGACGCGTTCCAACTCCTCATTGAGCCGCTTCGTGGAAAGCTGCCTGAGCCAACCCGCGTACTCGAAGAAGTAAGTCAAATGGCTTGGCTTCTGATCCTCCCCGAATGCACCGGGCACGGGCTCGGGGATTTCACCCGGGAAACCTGCCCATGTCATTAGTGCTGGAAACCTATGCTGCAGGATTAGTAGGCTCACCTTGGCGCGCTGAATCTTTGCCGCCGACCGACGCATGAGACCCCCCAAGACTCGCCTGTGCTGGCTAACACGACGTGTCGAGATTGTTAGTTAGTCCATCAGTGCCGGCAATGGCGTCAGCGATCTCTTTTCCCCACCACGCCGCCATACGCACCCGCTCGTCCCAATACGCCGCGCGATGATAGGCACGACGCACCTGATCGCTGCCAACGTGCGCCAACTCAGCCTCGATGGCGTCCCGGTTCCACAGTCCGCTTTCATTGAGGAGGCTGGAGGCGCTCGCGCGAAAACCGTGCGAGGTGTGTTCGGATTTGTGGATATCCATCCGTCGCAACGCGCCGTTCAACGTGTTTTCGCTTATCGGCTTGCCGGGCGAAAGCTGAGACGGAAACACGTAGGGGTAGTTTCCGGTGTGTCCGTGCAGGTCTTCCAGGATCTCGACCGCCGCCTGCGGCAGTGGCTTCACATGCTCCCGCCTCATCTTCGTCCTCGCGGCGGGTATGGTCCAGATCGCACGCTGGAGATCGAACTCATTCCAGCTGGCCAATCGCAGCTCGCCTGGACGTGGATAGAGGAGGGCGAGAAGCTTCAGCGCCGCCTGCGTCTCGATGGCCCCCTGATAACCCCAGACGGCGCGCACGAGGCCGGCGAAGCCATCTTGCTCCGTGACCGCAGCTCGGTGCGAGACCTTTGGCGTCACAAGCGCGCCGCGCAGGCCGAATGTCGGGTCCGTGTCGGCGCGAGCGGTGGCGATGGCATAGCGGAAAACCTGTCCGATTACGGCGCGCATGCGTCTTGCCGTTTCATAGGTTCCGCTCGCTTCCGCGCGTCGCAGAGGTTTCAGAATCTCGGCCGCAGTTATTGAGCGGATCGGTCGGTTGCCGATATCGGAACAGGCCAGACCGATCAGCCAGCGCTTCTTGTCGATGGTGGCGGCGGCTTTACCCTCGCGCTCCTGCTTGGCCAACAGTTCCTCCGCCAACGCGGCAAAGGTGTCCTTGGTGAGCGCGCGCTCCGCCTCGGCGGCGGCTTTTGCCTCCGCTGCCGGATCGCGGCCAGCCTGCAGCTTCGATTTGGCGTCATGGCGGAGCTGGCGAGCGCGGGCGAGGGGCGTTTCGGGATAGCTACCAAGCGCAAGAAGTTTCTGTTTGCCGCCGAAGCGGTAAGCCAGACGCCACAGGCGCGAGCCGCCCGGCCGCACTTCGATGAACAGACCGCCGCCATCGCTCTGCCGGTACGGTGCGGCAGTGGGCTTGAGCTGGCGAAGCTTCAGGTCGGTGAGGGGCATGGATGCAGGCGCCGGTACCAACACGGCAGGCCACAAACCCGCTGCGGTACCAACAATTGTACCAACAAATTCGTAGGATACCAACAAACCCAGCCGGACCGCTCCGGACCGCCTCGGACATCTATCTTTGTTTTTGTTGAGTTTTTCGTCTCTATCAGACAATAAAAAACGACGCCGGAGCGTCGCATGGTGCCCAGAAGAGGACTCGAACCTCCACGGTGTTACCCGCTAGTACCTGAAACTAGTGCGTCTACCAATTCCGCCATCTGGGCAGACAGCAAGGCGCGGGTGATACAGGTCGCGCGGG
>Ga0247831_1000983_pt1 | contig 57780 bp, 50 predicted proteins | sample LaCruzMarch2015__9_FD_192406 | JGI IMG/M metagenome (GOLD analysis project Ga0247831, IMG submission 192406) | Freshwater microbial communities from meromictic Lake La Cruz, Castile-La Mancha, Spain - LaCruzMarch2015_1m | ecosystem: Environmental > Aquatic > Freshwater > Lake | place: Spain...
GCAATTCCCTTCTTCTTATTCATTCGTCAAATTTAACCAATTCAATGTGTTTTTCTATCATTTTGTTTTATTCCCGGTAGCTGTAAAAGAATTTCCTCCCCCTAAGCCAAAATAACCACCAGTTAGCTTAAATTTAGATTTTGTAAGAAAACCCCCTTCAATTTGGTAATGCCAATCAGAACTTTTATAATGTATCGTCCCGTCTTTTTCTAAAAGATAACTTGTTTCCCCATTATCAGAGTTAAAATTCACATAATATTTTTCATCCGAACGTTCCACTTTTATATCATAATAACTCGTGTCATAGGAATACGCTTGTCCCATTGTCCAGCTCTGATTATATTGAATCACTTCGTATGTCCCAACATATTTACTTCTATAATCATAAATAGGTTTATTACAAGCAAAAAGCAAGAATGAAATAAAAGCAAATAAAACAATGTTTTTCATAGCAATAATTTAATGGGCCTCCAGCCAATTTTTTGCAAGTTTTAATTCTACTTCCATTGGAACTATTAGGTTAATAGCATTCTCCATCGCAGATTTAACCAGTAATTGCATCATTATTTCTTCGGACACATGTACATCAAAAACTAATTCATCGTGTACTTGAAGAATCATTTTAGACTTCACATTTTCGGATTTCATAGCTTTATGAACGGCAATCATGGCCATTTTAATAATGTCAGCGGCAGACCCTTGAATCGGTGCGTTGACCGCATTTCTTTCCGCAAATCCACGGACAATAGCATTGGTAGAATTAATGTCTGGCAAATACCTTCTGCGCTTCATTATAGTTTCAACATAGCCTAGCTCCCGAGCATCTGAAACCACTTTTTCCATGTAGGTTTTAATCGTTTTAAATTGCTCAAAATAACTATCAATAATAGTTTTCGCTTCTGTTCTAGAAATAGAAAGGTTTTGTGCCAGTCCAAAAGCGGATTGCCCATAAATAATCCCAAAATTTACCGCTTTGGCTGCGCTACGCTGATCTCTTGTTACCGCTGTTAATGGGGTTTTAAACACATTGGATGCCGTAGCAGTGTGAATGTCGAGCCCCGCCTTAAAAGCCGAAATCATGGTTTCGTCCTCACTTAGAGCAGCAATAATTCTTAATTCTATTTGAGAATAATCTACTGCCATAAGCTTAAATTCAGGATTCCGAGCCACAAATGCCCGCCTGATTTCACGTCCTTTTGCTGAACGAACTGGAATGTTCTGAAGATTTGGATTGTTTGAACTAAGCCTACCTGTTGCGGTTACGGTTTGCATAAAGTTGGTGTGAATCCTCCCATCTACGACATCACAAAGCATAGGTAATGGGTCAACATAGGTGGATTTTAATTTACGAAGCTGACGGTATTCTAATATTTTAGGGATAATGGGGTGGTCTTTTTCGTGCTTTTGTAAAACATCTTCGCCTGTAGCATACTGCCCAGTTTTTGTTTTTTTTGCTTTTGATGAAATTTTTAAGTGTTCAAAAAGCACCTCACCCAATTGTTTTGGAGAATCGAGATTAAAATCCAACCCAGCATCATTTTTAATTTCTTTTTCAAGCTCAATTAAAATAAGGTCTAATTCTTTAGAATAACTATTTAGCGCTGGCACATCGATTGTAATCCCTTCAAATTCCATGTCTTTTAGCACTTCAACTAAGGGCATTTCCATTTTATAGAACAAATCAGCTAAATGTGGCTTTTGAATTTGAGGTTCTAACACCTGTTTTAATTGCAAGGTAATATCTGCATCTTCACAGGCATAATCAGTAATTTCTTCAGGCTTTAAATCTGCCATATTTCCTTGCCCCTTGCCTTTTTTTCCAAGCAGCGTTTCTATGGAAATAGGCTGATAGTTTAGGTAGTAGGTAGCTAAGAAATCCATGCTTTGCCTAGCTTCCGGATTAATTAAATAATGGGCTATCATGGTATCGAAGGTTGGTCCAAGTACCTTTCCATCATATCGATTTAAAATTTTTAAATCGTATTTAATGTTATGTCCAATTTTTTCAATCAATGTGTTTTCAAAGCAGGGTGCAAAAAAGCCAACTATTTTTTTTGCCTCTTCAAAGTCTTTGGGAACAGGAACATAAAAAGCTTCTCTTGCTTTGTATGAAAAAGACATCCCAACTAGGTCGGCATGTAATGCATCAATGCCCGTTGTTTCGGTATCAAAGCAAACTTGTTTTTGCTGAAGCAAAATCCCTAATAACTCATCGCGTTCTTCTTGTGTACTGATAAGATGATAGCTTGGTTTTTCACTAACTATGGTTTTATATGTAGCAGTTTCAACAGGTTCTTGTGGTTCAATCATGCTTTGCACGCCAAATAAATCAAGCTGATTATTTGTTCCATTTTGAGGATGCGCAAAATCCGTTTGTATTACTAAGTCCTCCCCTAGTATTCGTTTAGCCAAATTTCTAAATTCTAATTTGGTAAAAATGTTTTTTACTTTTTCCGAATTAACATCACACATGATAAGTTTATCTTCATCGAATACAACGTCGATGTCGGTGATAATTGTCGCCAGCATTTTTGAAACCAATCCTTGTTCAGCAAATTCAATAACATTTTCCTGTTGTTTTCCTTTTAATTCATGTGCGTTGGCAATCAGGTTTTCAATAGAACCATATTTAGCAATTAGTATTTTAGAGGTCTTTTCGCCTATACCAGGTATTCCTGGGATATTGTCTGCAGCATCTCCCCACAAGCCTAAAATATCGATTACTTGGAGTGGATTTTCAACTTCAAATTTTTCACAGACTTCTTTTACACCTAAAATTTCCGCCGGATTACCTCCTCTTCCGGGTTTATAAATGAATGTTTTATCACTAACCAGCTGCGCATAATCTTTATCTGGCGTCATCATATAGGTAATAAAACCCTTTGTTTCAGCAATTTTAGCTAGGGCACCAATTAAATCGTCGGCCTCGTACCCGGGCATTTCCAAAAGTGGAATATTAAAGGCCTCAACAATTTGTTTAATTGGTAAAATCATTGATCGAATAGCTTCTGGCATTTCCTCCCGGTGTGCTTTATATGCTTCAAATTGTTCTTGGCGATGGGTTGAGCCTCCAGGAGGGTCAAAAACAACGGCAATATGGGTCGGCTTTTCAGTTTTGATGATATCAATCAAGACATTAGTAAAACCGAAAGCCGCCGAAGTGTTTTCCCCTTTTGAGTTGACCCGTGGATTTTTAGCAAAGGCAAAATAGGCCCGATAGATTAATGCGTAGGCGTCTAATAAAAACAGTTTTTTTGGTGAATCAATAGACAGCATAATTAGGGAGAATTAAATAGGTTTTTAGTGATGTTTTTAGTCGAAATATTTTTTTTTAGGTCAACAGGAAATTTCTTGTAAAAGAAAAATGTGCCGGCTTTTACATAGCCCCTAAATTGAAGGTTTATGGAATCTCGGACAGCCCACCCAACCATTTTAATCATAGCACCCTGCGCTAATTCTAATGTTAGGGGTACAGCTATTTTACTTTCTTTTTTTCGTTTCATTTTTATCTTTTCGTTGATTTTTATTTCGCCTAGTTTTTTATCCTCAACTATTAAATCAACAGTTGCATTTTTTACTTTAATGGCGTACCAATTTGGATTGTCAATTACCCCGTCAAGATTAATTTTAATTGTGTTTCCGTTCATTTCAGTTAATTTGTATCCACCAAAGGAAACTAATTCTGGCGTTTCAAAAACAGAACATGCACCAAGAAGCAGTGCCGAAAAAACAAAAATGAGTATATGTTTCATGTGGGGTATGTCGTTTAAATTATTCGTAAAAATAAGTAATGGATTCGATTACTTTACAAAAATTTAATAAGGAGTTGTTCACTTTTTTAAAAGTAGATTTTTTTCAGCTAAAAATCACATTAATTTTTTAAAAGGAGCATTGGTAAAATACCAATATGAAGCCTTAAAGTGAGTTAGTATAGATAAAAGGGCGTGTTTTTTTGAAACAGTTCTTCTTGCTATATTTGTGTCTATGCAACTAATGTCGAAGAGGAATGGTCTACGTTTAATAGTTAATACTAAAATAATAATAATGAAATTAATTTTAGCAATTTGCACTCTGTTTTTTGTTTTTTTATCTGCTGTGGCCCAACCTATTGTGGTCACTAATACACAAACACCACAACAATTAATTAATGGTGTTTTATTGGGTTCCGGTGTTACAGCTTTTAACATTATGGTAAATGGCAATTTAGGAGCCTCCAACACGCCCGTTGGGAGCATAGGTTATTTCACCAATTCAAATCCAACTTTTCCAATTTCAAGTGGACTAGTATTAACGACGGGAAACGCTAGTGGTGCAATTGGGCCTAATAACTCAACATTTTCCACGAATAATACACCTCCAACAGCGTCAGTTTCAGGAGACCCTCATTTAAATGACATTGCAAATGGAACAGTTGAAAATGGAATTGTGCTAGAATTTGATTTCATCCCTTCAGGGGACACTTTGTTTTTCAATTATATGTTTGGTTCTGATGAATACCCAGAATTTTCACCATCTAGTTTTAACGATGCATTCGGTTTGTTTTTATGGGGACCTGGAATTTCTGGCCCACACATTTTAGGCGGTTATCCTAATGGAGGCGCCAATATTGCGGTTATTCCTGGAGGAATTCCTGTTACCATAAATAATGTAGGTGACCAATCTAATACTTCTTATTATGTTTTTAATGAAGCGGTTTCAACACCAACCTATGGCGATGCCATTCAATATGATGGGACAACCGTTTTATTGACAGCTTCTGCGGATGTACAATGCAATGAGGTTTATCATATTAAATTGGCGATTGCTAATGTGGGTGATCAAAGTTATGATTCAGGGGTGTTTTTAGAAGCGGGAAGTTTTAATTCGGATGCCGTTGACGTATCCGTTGCCACTGTTTCAGGGGACACCACTATCGTAGAGGGTTGCACTTATGCTGACTTTATTTTTACTCGTCCTGACACGGAAGTCGGCGACACCTTAATCATTAATTATACAATAACAGGAAACGCAATCCAAGGTTCTGATTACAACAATTTAACTAATCCAATTGTGTTTTTACCGGGTGTGGATACGGTAATAATTAATCTTACGCCAATCCAAGATGGTCTTCTTGAAGGATTTGAATCGGTAACCATTTCTGTTGCAATTGTTAACCCGTGTGGAGACACCATATTTTCCACAGGGACAATTTATATTGGAGACGGACCGATAATTAACATTTCAGAGTCCGATACCACTATCCTATGTGCCGATGATAATTTATTGGTAACTGTTTCCGCGTCAGGAGGATATGCGCCCTATGCTTACACATGGACATCGATGTCAGGGACTCAATTAAGTACAAATGATTCCCTTTACCTCAATGTTTCACAGAATGGGACCGTAAATTTCATTATAACAGCAGTCGATTTTTGTAATTTTTCCCAAACGGACACCCTGACAGTAACAATGAATCAAACACTGGCTATTGATACGATTTTAATATTTCCATCAAGTTGTCAGCCATCAGGAGCTGTTTCTGCAGTGGCAAGTGGAACAAACGGAATACCTTCGTATACGTGGACTGGACCAGGGCCAAATGGCTTCATTGATGCTTCGGTTTGGCAAAACTTGCCGTCTGGTTGGTATTTCATAACAGTAACAGACGATGTTTGTGAAGTTAGTGATAGTGCTTTTATAGACATATTAAACCCACCAATAGCCTCTTTTCAAGCTATTCCAACAAGTGGCTGCGCACCACTTGATGTTGCAGTGATCAATAATAGTCAAAATGGGAATAGTTACAATTGGAACTTTGGTAATGGGCAAACAATTATAGCAGGTGACCTAAACCCACAATCCACTAGCTACGAACCAGCAGCTGCACAGTTATATACTATTCAATTAATCGTATTTCAAGGTTCATTGTGTTCTGATACAGCTTATGCAACAATTACAGTTGAAATTTGTGGCTGTAATGACTCCACAGCATTAAATTTTGATCCAAGCGCAAGTCAGGATGATGGATCTTGTACTTACCCAGTGCCACCAAATCCCGAGGTGGAGGCACCAAACGTATTCACGCCGAACGGAGATGATAAAAACGCAAATTTTTTCCTTACATCTAAAAATTTAACGACCTTGAGCTTGGTAATCATTAATCGTTGGGGAAATGTCGTATTTGATAAATCCTCAACGGATTTAGTTAATGACAACCCAAGTTGGGATGGAAAGATTGATGGTAAAGATGCAAACGACGGAATTTACTTCTATAAGTATACGGCAATTGGGCTGAGTGGAAAAGAAATAGTTGGACACGGATTTCTTCATTTGTATAACTAGGAATAAAATCGTAACTTCAAATAAAAGAGGTTATGACAAACGATGAGTTAGGACAATGGGGCGAGGATACAGCTTGCCATATACTAGTGAGCAAAGGGTACAAAATAGAGGCTAGAAATTACCGCTTCAACAAATATGAAATTGATATTATTCTTAGTAAAGAGGAAAACTTTGTTGTCGCTGAGGTAAAAACGCGGCAAACGGCAGAAATTGGTGAGCCCTGGAAAGCTGTTACGCGTTCAAAACAGCGCCAAATAATTAAAGTTGCCAACCACTATCTTCAATCAAAAAACATTGAACAGCAAGTTCGTTTCGACGTGGTATCTATTGTACATAACCAGTACCAAACAAAAATACAGCATATTGAGGACGCTTTTAGCCCTATTGCTTAACGAGCAATTAGCCGTATCTTTGTAAAAATCTGCTCGCGATGAACACACCTAAGACCTCAAAAAGAGGCGTTAAAAGAACCGAGAAACCAACTCGTAAAACAACGGTAAAAGCAAAAACTGATGCTAAATCAGCGTCAAAAGAGGTCTCCGCCCGAGATAAAAGAAAATACATAGATTATAAAATAAAAGTTAAAAAAGGGGATCCCTTGCCAACCTTTAATGAAGATGCTATTCGATTAAACAAATATTTAGCAAATGCGGGTATCTGTTCCAGAAGAGAGGCAGATGTGCTCATTGCAACCGGCGTTGTAACAATTAATGGAGTTACAATAACAGAGTTAGGTTATAAAATCAAACCAGATGATGTGGTGCAGTACGACGGCGAGACGATTAACGCCGAGAAAAAACGCTATGTTTTATTAAATAAACCTAAGGGTTTTATAACGACTATGGATGATCCCCGCGGCCGAAAAACTGTTATGACTTTAGTGAGCAAAGCTTGCAGGGAAAGAATATATCCGATTGGCCGATTAGACCGCGAAACAACGGGGTTATTACTTTTTACAAACGATGGTGATATGGCTAAAAAGTTAACACATCCCAGATATCAATCTAAGAAAATTTATCACGTTGAGCTTAACAAACCAGCGAACAAAGCGGATTTTGAAAAGCTGCTTAAAGGGGTAGATTTAGAGGATGGGCGATCTAAAGTTGATTTAGTTTCTTTCGTAAGCGATGCCTCTTCCAAAGAAGTCGGTGTTGAAATTCATTCCGGTAAAAATCGAATTGTAAGGCGCCTGTTTGAGGCTATCGGATATGAGGTTGTAAAATTAGATCGTGTTCAGTTCGCTAGTTTAACAAAAAAGGACTTGCCAAGGGGAATGTTTCGGCATTTAACAGAGCAAGAAGTCGCTTTTTTAAAAATGTCCAAAGCATGATAAAATTTTTCCTGATACTTAGTACTATAGTTTTGCTAACGGCTTGTTCTTCGAATGCGAAAATTAAAAGCGAACATCCCTTAGCCAGTTATTTTTATCCACTCGATTCTATTCCAAAAATTTACCTTTATCGAGATGTTGCAAATGGCTTGGAAGAGGAGTTTCATCGAATTTATTTGATAGGTGATAACGAGGGGAATCATGTTATTGTTGAGCGCTACTCCTCCGACGGACGGATTTTGGAGGCGCTGAATTATAATATAGATTCATTAGATATTCAGGATCATATGGTTGTAAATTATCGTCAGGAAAAAACAAAGGCGTTGCTTTACAAAGCTAAATTATTTCCAATTAATGAACAGCTTGACACATGGTTTGCTAGCAAGTTTCAAGGTGTAAACGATTCTACCGTTTTTTTAAGAGAGGTAAAGCGTCACCTACATAAGAAAGCCGTTGTTAAAGAAATAATGGATGAAAAACGACCTTGTCTCGAATTTCATGACGAGCTGCGTCAAACATTATTAAACCCCTTCACTAAGAAAGAAAATAGTATTGAAGCTAAAATGTTTACCTTTTTTGGAGAAGGAATTGGACTAGTTGAATGGTATAGTCCAACTAAAAAGTTACACTTTCGCTTAGAACAAATTCTAACACAAGACGAATGGTTAAAGATTATTTCTCACTAACTAGGTTTTTTTTCTATTTCGCAATAGCTTTCTTTCCGTTTGTTTTGTTCTCACAGAACGGCAAAGCAAATAACTCTGCATACGCTGGAAATGTTAATTTCTCTGTTGGGCTAGGCTCTAATTTTTATTCTAATTCCACTCTTAAGTTCATCGGGTCAGGGTATAATTTCTCGTTGGAAAAGGTAGGTCTTTGGCAAAATTCCCCCGCTTTTTCAATGCCCGATTTTAGTAAAATACTTTCCAATCAATATGCTATTAGCGTCGGGTATAATATTCGCAGAGGCGTTAATATTTCTCTCGGAATAGATCGCCTTCAATATGGAATAAAACCCAATCAGTCCGTTTATTTGACAGGGGTTGTAAGTTCTGAAGTGGATACGGTTTCGAATTTATCTGGACAATATACAGATGAATTAATTAATCTTGACTCTGCCCGAATTCAGTTCGGGTCTGATATGGGGATGAGTTTTGTGAACATTGAATTAAATTTAATTCAAAATTTATATAGGACTAAGCGCAGAAACTTTGTGGTGAATGCTATTTACGGTATAGGAGCAGGTGTTTTACACACCAACTCTACCTTTAATTTCGGAGGTTTTGAAGAAAACAAACGCAGCTTGTCTGGTTTTGGTGTAAATGCCAATGCTGGCTTGCGCTTTGAGTTCTTCAAGTATTTTTATCTTCAACCAAATCTTTCGGCCTCTTTATTGAATCAAGTGGGCGTTTACACTCACCAAAATGCAGCTAAAAATAAGGTTTCTCATGTCGTAGGGGCGTTTAACACGTCGGTTTCAGTTGGACTAATTATTTACCTAAAGTCAAAAAAAGATTGCGACTGTCCCGTTTGGAATTAACGGGTGTTGTTCCCTTTAAAATCAATTTTGTAGTAAAAAATTGGTAAAAATCCCAATTGTGTTTTTTCAGCAATTGGCTGGTAGCCTGCTTGGCTGGTTTCTGCAGGGTTTAAACTAGGAGCGTATGCTAAACTTAAAATGTTTCTCGTCCCTAATAAATTAACCAAGTCTAGCCCAATTTCATGTGTTACATTCGCTGTATTTAATCGCCAACTAACTTTTAGATCCAAGCGGAAATAATCCCTAAATTGTCGGGTGTTAAAAGCAGAATCTAGGAATATCAGCTCGTAATTGGCATTGGTGGCATTAACATCAACCAAGCCATATTTCTTACCACCAGCACGTGTAATCTTAAGACCGAGTCCGAGCACATTATTTTTTCCTAATTTAAATTCTTTACCCGCGAGTAAATTGGCTACGTATAATCCATTATACGAAGTGTTGCGTTCGATGCCATCGCTGCCCTTGTAGGTAGAATTATAAATGGTTCCTGAAAATAAAAAGAAAAAATTCTTGTCAAAGTATTTTTGAACGGTTAATTCTAAGCCGTAATTTAAGCCAGTGCCCGTATTCTCTAATGAATCCGAAAAAATCCGGGAGAAAGCACTGCCCATATTAATCATTGAAAACGACGACGGTGCGATGGTTACAGGAACATTATAGAGGTATTGATAATAGACTTCGCTCCGCACACTGATGCCTTTTTTAAAGAATTTTTCATAGCCAAATCCAGAGTGTAAGCTACGCATAAAGTCCATGTTTTTATTATGGTAAACAGGGTTCGATTGGGTTCCATATTTGTTATAGGTATAAGTGTACAATGGTTGAATCTGGCTGTGCATTCCACCACCAGCAAAAACAGATTGATTTCCTCTTAAGCGATATTTCCATCCAATTCTTGGTTCTGCAGGACTAATACTATTACTCAAGCTAAAGTATTGCGCATGGATTCCCGCAACAAAGTCCATTTTATCGTTTATTCGCCATTTCCATTGCACAAAGGGTTGAATTAATGCACATGCGCCTGTGTAATCCCATCGGAGTCTAAAAATATTAGGCACCCCAACATTTACCAGCGCGGAGTCTATCTGCTGCTGCGTCATTACATCTATGTTTATCCCCGCTTTAATAAGGTGGTGCTTTGAAATTTTATGGTTTATACTAACGAATCCCGAATATTTCATAAAGCTAAAGGTATAAGCCATTAATGCGTAGGAGGTATCGACTTTAATTTCGATGGTCCCATTGGCTAGTGTATCCAAACTGCGCACAAGGTAATTATGGTTCGCTCGTTGGGTTTCATAGGCAACTGCTAAAGTAGATGTAACATAGGTTTTTTCATTTATTGACTTTTTATAGTTCAGTCCCACAATCCCCATGGCCGTACTAAAATATTGGTCTCGATCTCCCTCCCCATAGAATTCTTGGGAGTATTCTTTTTGCTTGGAAATTTCTATGGCTATTTGACTTGCCCCTCCTAATCCAAACAAAGCAAGGTTTCCACCATTTTTAAGTTTCCAATTAAATTTAAAAGAAGCATCGCCATATACAGGAACAGCGTCAGTGCCTAATTTCACCCCTATTTGTTGAAAAAGACTAAGTGTAGAGTACCTGCCCATTACCAAATAACTCGCAGTACCCTTTTTGTTTAATGGACCTTCTGCCATCAACTCTGTTCCTAAAAATCCGAATTGCCCCGTAAATTCGTGGCGTTTTTCGTTGCCATTTCTAACTTTTAAATCAAAAACGCCCGAGGTGCTGTTCCCATATTCTGCGGGAAAAGCACTCATAAAAAAGTCTGAGTTTCCCAAAAACTTGTTGTTAATTATGGATACAGGCCCTCCCGAGCTGCCTGCAATGGCAAAGTGGGAAGGATTTGGGAGGTCTATCCCCTCCATTTTCCAAACGACGCCTAGCGGCGAATTGCCTCTAATTACGATGTCATTTCGAGAGTCATCTGCACCTTGTACGCCGGCAAAATTTGATGCCATTCGAGCAGGATCCATTCTTGATCCTGGATAGCGATTGGTTTCTTCCACACTAAATTGTTGTGCTGATATCACGGCCATTTCATTCAAAACAGCTCCTTTTCGTTTTCCAACAACAGCTACTTCCTCTTGTTCATTAATTTTCTCTGTTAGTGAAATCGACAAGATGGTTTCTTTTCCCGATGAAAGTTCTGCGGTAACAGTTTTTGGTTCGTATAGGGCGAAAGTTACCATTACTTGATGCTTTCCAATCGGAACTTTTACTAATTCGAAATAACCTTCTGTGTCACTTAAAGCGCGAAACTGTTCCCCAGATTCTAAGCTAACTACAATCTTAACGCCCACTAATGAGGCCTGCGATTCGTTATCCACGATTTTCCCACGGATTGTTTGAGTGGGGGTTTGAGCCTGATTTTTAACCATAAAAAAAGTTAAAAACAAGAAGATAAACAGATGTCTCATATGTAAATTTTAAACGAATATAATTTTTTTTTAATTAAAACGAACTATTTTAATTCCTTTCAATATTTTAGCATGGTATTTGCAAAATTGATTTTGCATTATTAACTTTACTAAAATTGTTTATATGAAAAATACATTCTTATTATTATTCATTGTTCTTTTCTCTGCTAATCTATCTGCTCAAAAAGAACAATTAACTTGGTATACTAATTTAGACGAGGCGTCTAGTGTTTCCGCCAAAACGAACAAACCACTTATGCTTTTCTTTACGGGGAGTGACTGGTGTGGTTGGTGTATAAGACTACAGAAAGAAGTGTTTTTAACGCCGGAATTTAAGAAATGGGCTACAGACAAAGTAGTATTAGTTGATGTTGACTTTCCAAAAGACAGGAGCAAGCAATCTACGGCGCTTCAAAACCAAAATGCTCTATTAGGTAAGCAATATGCTATTCAGGGTTATCCGACCATAGTTTTTGTTGCTGCAAGCACTAGCCCATCGAAAGCAGGTTTTCAATACGATAAGCTTGGTCAGTCTGGCTATATGCAAGGTGGTCCCTCGGTATGGACATCAAACGCTAATACGTTTCTTCGGAAATAGCATTTGGCAACACACGCAGTAAATTACCAAACGACAAGGTCTTATTTGTACTAGTTTGCATAACTAACTCACCAGTTTCTATTTTTCTGTCAGAAAAATAAATACCACTTAAATCATTTATTAAGTCAAGATTAACCGTTGGTGAGTAGGTATTTAAAATTAAAAATCCGTCATCACTAAGTGCACTTGCCGCATTACTCATTAATGCATCTAATTGGTCTTCTAATTTCCATTTTTCTCCTTTTGCTCCGTTGCCCCATGCCGGCGGATCCATTTGAATGCCCTGAAATGTATGCTCCCGTTGCACTTCTTTAGCTAAAAATTTAGCAGCGTCTTCAAAAACCCAACGGATATTTAATAATTTGTTCAGTTCCATATTAAGTTTTGCGGCATTCAGTGCTGTTTTGGATGCGTCAACATGATAAGTATCGGCTCCAATATAGCGTGCAATACAAGAGGAAGCTCCGCTATAACCAAAGAGGTTCAAAAATTTCGTGTCTTGTTTTAGGTGTTTTTTTATGAAATCCCAATTGGTCCGTTGTTCTGGAAATAAACCAAGATGCTTATAGCTAGTTTGTTTTAATTCAAAAAGTGTTTTTTCATATTTTATTTTCCAGGCATTTGGCGGATTGTTTTTAAGTATTTTCCAAATACCTTGTTGCCCTTTTTTTATTATAAATTCAATGTCAGCTAATTTATACCATTCTTCGAAAGGTAATCCACTCCTGAAATAGGCGTTCACCTCTGGGCGAATACTGACTATTTTACCCCATCGCTCAAGTTTTTTACCTCCACCGGCGTCGATTAGTTCATAATCTTCCCAAGAAGATGACACAATTTGTTTGTTTTTTGCCATTTTCCTGCTTAGCGCATTTTGGGTGATTTTTTTCTACCCCCCATCATTTGTGCCATGCGCATTTGGTTTTTTGAAGGAGCCATTTGCAACTGCTGTTGCATGGTTTTTATTTGGTCTTTCATCATTCCCGATTTATCTAACTTTTTGGCTTCAGCTAATAAAGAAACTGCTTCTGCTTTTCTACCTGTTTGCGCGCAGATACTCGATAAATGCATTCTTGCCACAGCATTGTCTTCTGAAGTCCTTAGCCCTAAATGCAGCGCTTTTCTTAGCAAAACTTCACTGCCACCAAATCCGAGCTCTTGCGCATTCATAACCGCTTGAAGGTATAAAACGTAGGCATGTTGCTTGCGAGGAAGAAATTGGGGGGCACTTATTCTATTGATATATTTCTTGGCTTTTTCTTGATTCCCTGTTCGCATTTGATTTAGCGCTAAAATCATGTTTTCATTTCTAAAAAACGACAAAATAATAAGGGCTGTTATGAAAATCAAGAATATTCCCCATCCCCAAGAGCCAGTAAAAAACAGGTAAACATTGAAGAATACAGCGATTAAAGCCAAGAGGCATCTAATAGTAAATCCGATCATAATTGGTTAATTGAAGCAACACATTTTAATTCTATGGCTATTGGTGTCGGTAAAGCATTAATTTCTACAGTTGTCCGACACGGCTGATTGTCTTTGAAATATTCGGCATATAAACGATTGTAGATTTGAAAATCACGTTTCATGTCAACTAAAAAAACAGTCACATCAACTAACTCTTCCCAACTAGATCCAGATGCTTCGAGTATTACTCGCACGTTTTCAAACACACTTCGGCATTGTGCTTCGAAGTCAAACGTCAGAAAATTTCCATTTTTATCCAAGGTCAAACCGGGTACCACAGAGTCTGTTGCATCTGAACCGGCCACGCGCGGACCAACGCCGGATAAAAAAAGTAAATTCCCTACACGACGAGCATGGGGGTATAAACCAACAGGTTTAGGGGCATTGTTTATTGAAATGGGATTGTTACTCAACTATCTTTTTTAGGCAAATATAAGGAAATGTCATCAAATCAGAAAGGAATTCCGTTCAACGTTTATCTTTAAAGAATCGTTTTAATATGGCGGAACAATCCGCTTCTAGCGCTCCATTAGTTACTAAGGTCGTAGGATGAAACAAAGAAGGAAGGTGTTGACAAGCGCCCTTTTTTTCGTCACGTGTACCAAAAACCACTTTTTCGATTTGAGACCAATACAAAGCGCCAGCGCACATTACACAAGGTTCGAGTGTTACGTATAACGTGCAACCCTTAAGGTATTTACCCCCTAAAAATGAAGCAGCCGCGGTAATTGCTTGCATTTCAGCATGCGCAGTCACATCGTTTAATGTTTCCGTTAAATTGTGACCTTTACCTATTATTTGATTATTACAAACAATAATAGCACCAACGGGCACCTCGTTTAGTGAATACGCATGCTCGGCCTCAAACAGGGCTTTTTGCATGAAGTAGCTTTCATTGTATGGAGAAATTAGGCTCAACTAAAAAACAAATAAGTTAATACTAATCAAAGTTCGTAATAAAATTGACAAACAAATTTATTTGGCTTCCTTTTAGTAATTTCGACAAACTATTTACATTGTAAAAGATAAAATTTATAGTAATGGCAAAAGTTTTTTTAATTCTTTTATTTTGTTGGATTTCCCAGTTTTGTAACGCCCAAAGAAAAGGGTTTTTTGAAAAGAAAAACATGACCATTGTAAAAAACGGGCCTTATTTTGGACTTCAAAAAGGGAAGTTTATTATTGCAGAACTCGGAGGGGAGCGACAGTGGAAAGAGTTACAATTCAGAAAACCAAAAACCCATGCTGTAAATATTGGTTTAAATTATGATTTTATAAATAATGTCCTGGGTTACGATTTAGGCTATTGGTATAAGTCGAGTAACGTGGGATTTACATTTGGTGGGTCACTTCTCTTACGCACTGATTTTAATAACACACGAATTGGCTTTACGCCTTTGATTGGTTACAAAATATGGCAGTTGCATGCACAGACAGGGTATCAGTTGTTAAGTAATAAACCAGCTACATCGTTTGAAGCGAATAATCTTTTTATTAGTCTGCGTTTTGTATTAATTAATAACACTAAAATTAAAAAATGAATACAAAGGCGGTAGTATTAACAAAAACAGGTTTGCCAACGAAGGCTTTTTCTTTTCAGGAGGTAACCCTTCCTAACTTAAAAGAAGATGAGGTACTAATTGATTCGGAAGCTTTTGGTTTAAATTATGCGGATGTAATGGCTAGAAGGGGCTTATACCGTGAAGCACCACCTTTGCCTTGTGTAATTGGCTACGAACTTGTTGGGACTATAATTGAGGTTGGTGGAAGAGATAATGATGAACTTGTTGGTCAACGTGTTCTAGCATTTAGTCGTTTTGGTGCCTACGCAAAAAAAGTGGTCACAAAACGGCATGCTGTAATAACTATTTCAAATATAAAAGCTGAGGTGGCAATGGCTTTAAGTACCCAAGCGGTAACAGCCTATTACATGTCGGACTATATTTCAACTATTCGCAAGAACGATTGGGTTTTAGTTCATGCTGCCGCTGGTGGCGTTGGGTCACTGTTAATCCAACTTGCTAAAATCGCTGGCGCTACGGTTATTGCAAAGGTGAGTAGCGCGGAGAAAGAAAGAGTAGCACTCGAATTGGGTGCTGATTATACGATTAACTATACGGATAAGGAATATGAGAAGGAAATTTTCATGTTGTTGAAAGATAGAAGATTAGACATTAGTTTTAATGCTGTGGGGGGATCAACGGTAAAAAAAGATTTGCGACTATTGGGCGCAGGTGGGCGACTTTTCTTATTTGGAGGTGCTGAATTGTTGAGCGGTCGTTGGAGAATTTTTTCTAAAGTATCTTTCTTGCGTAAAATGGGATTGTTTATGCCTGTGGCGTTTATGATGCGTTCCAAAAGTATTTTGGGGATAAACATGTTGAAAATTGCAGACAATAAGCCCCACGTCGTTCAAGAATGTTTACAGGCAGTGATGGTGCTTTTTGAAAAAGAACAATTAATTCCTCAGGTTGGTAAAGTATATGATGTAAAAGACATCGCTGCGGCACATGATTTTCTTGAAAGTGGCAAATCAATCGGGAAAATAACGGTGTTTTGGGAATAATTAATTGTTCGACTTTCTCAACTTTTTGAATAGCCCAATTAGTTGATGACGAAACAGAAATAGCAATAAAAAATAAGGAATAAGCATCAAATACAATATCCCGCTATTGATGTTCGAACCAAAGGCAGTTTCCTCCATTGCCAAACCTTGTTCTGCCATTAAACGACATTGAGAACACTGGCTAAACAAAGAATTATTTAGACTAAATGCAATCACTAATAAAAAGAAAATTTTATTATTCATAATTTAAATACGATACAAAGGTAATAATAAACTCTCAACACAAAATACTTACCTTTGTTTCTATGAAATGGTTATTTATTAATTTATTTATTTTCTTGATAGTTGTTAGTTCTTGTAACCAAAAAGGAAAAAAATCGAAAGAATCAGCTGTTTCACTCGATAGTTTAATAATAATTTATCCCGACAGTGTTGATCTATTGGTTCGTCATGGCGAGTTTGCCTTAGGGAATTTTCAGTATGATGTTTTAATTGCGGATGCTGCAAGGGCCTTTAGATTAGATAGCGCTCGAGCAGATACAAGGATGCTTTATGCCGATGCCATTTGTAATAATCCTGCTATTCAAAATTCGGATATTTCAAAAGCACAATACCATTATCAAAAATTAATTAAACAAGATGCCAAGAATACAAGGGCACTTGTTGGCATGGCAATGACATTTACTTTACGTCAAGATTTCGACAATTCATTTAAGTTCATAAATCGTGCACTCAAGATTAATCCGCGATATCGTAATGCTTACGTTTTAAAAGGTAGTAATTACAGGATGTTAGGGAATACAAAATTAGCGATATCCTCTTACGAAACAGCGGTGCAACAAGATTCAAAATTTTACGGTGGCTATCTTATGTTAGGGGCCTTATACCAGTATGAAAAAAATCCAATTTGTATTCAATACTACACAACAGCAACTCAGTTGCAGCCAACTAATCCAGACTGTCTGTATGCTTTGGCTTATGCTAAAGAAATTTTTGGCCAAGAGAATGATGCAAAAAGTATTTACAGAAAGATGATAAAAATCGACAGTACTTATTATGAAGCCTATTTTCAGCTGGGTTACATCAAACAGTTTACGGACATAGACATAGACAGCGCTTTGTATTTTTATAACGAGGTGCTAGCGATAGAGCCTCGTCATGTTGAGTCTAACCATAATGTTGGTTTAATTTACGAGGATAAAAAAGAGTTTTCGAAAGCGTTGTTTTCTTATGCTAAAGTATTAAAGATTAATCCCGATTTTGAATTAACAAAAGAAAGGGTGGCTGTCTTAAAAAAGAGACGTTGAAAAGTCAGGAAAAAATAGCTGTGTTAATTGGCGATGTGGCGCTTCCACTCGCAGGTTTTTTCTTTTGGAATTGGGGGTTTTATTTCATTGCACTTTATTTATTATTAGATCAATTAGTAAAGCAACTTTTTTTACTGGTTCGGTTTAAAAACAGCCATTTATCTAAAAATGAAAAGGGCATTTATTTGGCTAAAAGTATGTTGCTCTTTCTTTTCGAATTATCCGTTGTTTTATTGATTAATTTTCAAATTACCACCGATTTCAATCCGGTCGCTGGCTTTGTGAATTTTTTGAGTTTCGAGGACATGGGTATTCAACAGGGTTTGGTATTAATTCCACTATTATTTTTTGCAGAATGGATGAAAATAAAAACGGAACAGAAGCAAAACCAAACTGATGAGCTTAAGCAGGATAATTTAAAACGTGCTTTGCAGCAAGCTCAAGTTCGTTTGGCTTTTATGGGATTTGTTTTAGCTCTTGTCAATTTTGGTCTCTATGCAGAGTCAATTATTGTCTTTCTTTTTTTAACGGGAATCGGATTGACAGTATTTGTGCCTTTTACAAAGAGACAACACCGCTAATTTCAATTTTCAATTATCGTATCGCGAAAAAATCTTGTATTTTTGATGTCGATTAAACATGGATAAAAACAAAATATTATTGGAAAAGCGAAATCTTGCTTCCTTAGGGGGCGGAGAGGCTAGAATTAATAAGCAACATGAGCAGGGAAAACTAAGCGCGCGCGAAAGGGTTACCTTGTTACTGGACGAAGGTTCATTCAATGAATTAGGAGCCCTAGTAGAGCATCGAGCAAGTACATTTGGACTTGAAAATCAACGCATTCCGGGGGATGGAGTAATTACTGGGCACGGAACTATTTTTGGGCGATTAATTTATGTGTTTTCACAAGATTTTACGGTGCTTGGCGGATCTTTATCCGAAACACATGCCGCTAAAATTTGCCGATTAATGGATATGGCAATGAAGAATGGCGCTCCAATTATTGGATTGAATGACTCAGGTGGCGCACGAATTCAAGAGGGTGTCGTTTCCTTGAGTGGCTATGCAGATATATTTTTTCGAAATACAAGGGCATCAGGTGTAATTCCGCAAATATCAGTTATTATGGGTCCTTGTGCAGGGGGAGCAGTCTATTCGCCAGCACTTACCGATTTTATATTCATGGTGGAGGAAACTTCGTACATGTTTGTAACTGGACCAAATGTGGTTAAAACGGTAACGCACGAGGAGGTGTCTTCAGAGGATTTAGGTGGTGCAAAAACGCATGCCGAAAAATCAGGGGTGAATCATTTTACCGCAGCGAATGATGTGGATTGCCTTAAAAAAGTGAGGGATTTAATTTCCTATCTTCCGCAAAATGCTTACGAAACATCGCCTGTTCCTTCGGTGGTTGATTTTGCAAATGCTAAGTTAGAGCAAATTAAGACGGTGCTACCTGAAAATGTAAATATGCCGTACGATTCAAGAAAAATAATTGATTGTCTTATTGATGATGATACATTTCGGGAGGTTCATATTGATTTTGCTAAGAATATAGTGGTAGGATTTGCTCGTTTGGCAGGAAAAACAATTGGTGTAGTTGCCAACCAACCGGCGTCGCTTGCTGGAGTTTTAGATATTGACGCCTCTCGAAAAGGAGCGCGATTCGTTCGCTTTTGTGACTCTTTTAATATTCCATTATTAGTAATCGAAGACGTGCCAGGTTTCCTTCCTGGAACTGATCAAGAGTGGAACGGAATTATTACGCATGGCGCAAAATTACTCTATGCTTTTGCAGAGGCCACTGTTCCGAGGATTACAGTCATCACCCGTAAAGCATACGGGGGAGCTTATTGCGTAATGAATTCCAAAACCTTAGGAGCCGATTTGAATTTTGCGTGGCCAACCGCTGAGATTGCTGTGATGGGAGCAAAAGGGGCTGCGGAAATTATTTTTAAAAAGGAAATTGCGAGTGCCGCTGTTCCTGCTGAAAAATTACTTGAAAAAGAAGCCGAGTACGCTTCATTATTTGCTAATCCATATAGGGCGGCAGAAAGAGGAATAATTGACGATGTGATTTTGCCGGAAGAAACACGTAAAATTTTAATTGCAAGTTTTAAAATGCTTGAAAAAAAGTCAGAAAATCTCCCTTTCAAAAAGCACGGAAATATACCACTTTAATATATAAATTACACTATGAAAACGTTGATTGAAGCTTTTCCAAATAACTTACTAGAGGCCATAAAAATTGGCGAATCAAATGTTTTTTCTAAACCAAAAAATGAAATAAAAAACATTATTATTTGTGGTTTAGGAGGGTCTGGAATTGGTGCTAAAATTGTTCAAAACTGGACACAAGACGAAATCAATGTGCCAATAACTTGTGTGAACGAGTATGTATTACCCGCTTTCGCTGGCAAGGATACCCTAGTTATAGGTTGCTCGTATTCTGGTAATACCGAGGAGACAACGATGGCAATAGATCAGGCGCATGAGAAGGGATGTCATATTATCGGAATTACAAGTGGTGGAAATCTAGCGGGTTTCTGTAAAAAAAACAAGTACAATTGCATTATTGTCCCAGGTGGGAATCCTCCGCGAAGTGCTTTAGCCTTTTCGTTGGTTCAGTTGCTACACTATCTTGTCGTGCAAGCTTTCATTTTACCTGATTGTTTAAATTCAATTCATAAGGCTTCAGCGTTGTTGTCGAAAGAAAGTGAAGATATTCAATTAATTGGAAGGAAGTTAGCCGATTATTTGTACAAAAAAGTGGGCGTTTATTATGCGGAAACCAAGTATGAAGGTGTTGTAGTTAGAGCTAGGCAGCAATTTAACGAAAATGCAAAGTACCTCGGTTGGCACCATGTTATACCTGAAATGAATCACAACGAGCTTGTTGGTTGGGGGGGAGGAGATACGCGTTTTGCACCAGTCTTTTTTCGGACAGTTGATGTGCATCCGCGCAATGCTAAAAGATTTCAAATAACCGTGGATGCGATTAAGAAAAAGTCGGCTGAGGTTTTTATTCTTGACGCAAAAGGGGATACGATGATTGAGCGTGCTTTATATTTTATTCATGTGGTCGATTGGGCCTCTTATTATCTATGTGATTTGAATAAAGTAGACATCATGGATATTGATATTATTGACTATTTAAAAAGTGAGTTAGCTGATTTTTGATGGAAGAAACTAGGGTAATTATTCACCGTCTTGGTCTAATAGACTACGAACAGGCGTGGGCTTACCAGGAAGTTTTATTTAACGAAGCCATAGCACTTAAGATTAAAAATAGGAACGAAAATACTGCCGTTTTACCTAAAAACCATCTGTTGATTTGTGAACATCCCCATGTGTTTACTTTAGGGAAAAGTGGAAAAGAAGAACATTTATTGCTAGATAAAAATCAATTGCTGGATTATCAAGCGTCATTTTACAAAATAAATCGAGGTGGGGATATCACCTACCACGGTCCCGGCCAGCTGGTCGTTTACCCAATTTTTGATTTAGAACAGTTTTTTACAGATATTCATAAATACATGCGCTTTTTAGAAGAGGCGGTTATCAATACTTTACTGGCCTATGGCATCGAAAGTGAACGCATGGCAGGTCAAACTGGTGTATGGCTTGATGCAAAAACAAAAAAGGCAAGAAAAATTTGTGCAATGGGTGTAAAAAGTTCTCGTTGGGTTACTATGCATGGTTTAGGGTTTAATGTAAACCCGGATTTATCGTACTTTAATCATATAGTTCCATGTGGTATTCCAGATAAAGCAGTTACTTCGATGGCAAACGAACTTGGCGGTAAAGTCGAAATGGATGAATTAACTAATAAGTTAGTGGCCAATATGGCTAAATTATTTAATTTCCAGCTAATAAGTAAGGCATGAGAAAAGCACTAATTTTTGCCGTAAAGCACCTCGGAATTGTTTTTTTTTACGTCATCTTAGTGCTTAATGTGTTTATTTTACTTTCCGGCAAAACATATTTATACGAGGCAATATTTCAAACGTATTTGCAAGGAAGAGCTAGTCCTGGGATATACGATTTAGATAGTTTTAATAAACGTATAATCCCTGTAAGTAAACCAATTTCGTGGGGCAACAGCACAAAAACTTCAGCAATGTCGCTTTCCGCTGAAGAGGAGAAGTACCACCAAAATTATGGCAGTAGGGCTTTTATTGTTCTTCAAAATGATACGCTTGTTTATGAGAAGTATTGGAAAGAACACCGCGACAATAAATTGTCTAACTCTTTTTCATTATCAAAATCAATTGTTAGTTTATTAGTAGGTATTGCGCTAGATGAAAAAAAAATAAAAAGTATTGACGACCCAGTAGCCAAATATTTACCAACATTTACCGCGTATGGTAGAAAATCGCTAACGCTTCGCCATCTTTTAACGATGTCTTCGGGTTTAGAGTGGAGTGAAAGTGGTTCAAATCCGCTGTCTGATAATGCGGAGGGTTACTATACCAATAATTTAAGAAGTTTATTAATGCGACAGCGAGTGGTTGATTCGCCTGGGCTAAGGTTTAATTATCAAAGTGGAAACACTCAGTTGTTGGGGTATGTTATTCAAAAAGCAACCGGTACGAGCTTATCGAATTACGCTTCCTTAAAGTTATGGAAACCTTTAGGAGCAGAAAACGCGGCTTATTGGAGTACGGATAAGTTGAATGGTGATGAAAAATCTTTTTGTTGTTTTTATGCCACGGCTAGAGATTTTGCCCGTGTTGGCTCGCTAATGGTGAATAAAGGAAGTTTTAACGGAAAAAACATTGTCAGTGAGTCCTACATGAATGAGGCCTTCGCTTATGCTGATTTATCTACCAAAGAGGGCATTAAAAATCAACGTTATGGTTTGCATTTTTGGATTTATTTTGATGGTCATGAAAAAGTACTTTGTTGTAATGGATTGAAAGGCCAATTTATTATCGCAATTCCGTCTAGAAAAATTGTTATTGTTCGTATTGGAAATAATCGCAGTAGTGACGTTCAACTTATCGATATGTTTAATGCCAAGCGAGGTGGAATAGATAGGTCATTTATTGATAAAATTGGTCATCCTAATGATATATTTGTTTATTTGAAAATGGTTAATCGCATGCTAGGTGTAAAACGAAACTAAAGATGAAAGATGATTTATTAGGGCCTGTAGTAAAGGGTGTCGATGTAGTTGTTATTTTGGAGGATGATACAACCAACGAGTATAATGTTTATTTATGGAATCAGCGAGAGGATATTCTTGAGGGTATAATTATAACGAGTGCTGGTTTTGGTGAGGATCCTCTTACACGTGATGAGGTAAAGACAGCGACTTTGCGACACAGTTTGGAGGTGTTACTTCCAAATGAAGTGGCAAAGATAGAGTCTATTATTCCTGATGTATTTGGTTTAAATAACGAATTTTGGGTGAGTTTTTGGGTGGATGAAGTGCTTTATGACAAGCAATTTCTGTTTACATCCCATTCTATCACCGCTAAAAATTTTGTATACATTAGCCAGTTTGGTAAAAATGGAATGTTGGCAAAATGATCGTTTTTCAGTTTTCTGTGCGCGCTTAGTATAATCAAGTCAAAATTAATTTAAAGACTTGGTGGCAAGGTGAATTTTGTTTGGTTAATCGCGTTTATCACATTAAAAGCCTTGTAGCCATATTTTATGGTGTTTTGATTTCACGAATTAGTTACAAAGTGAAATATAGAATAACCAAACGTATGTTTAAAATAGGGCCCATTAAAAAAGGCTAGCATTTTTGCTAGCCTTTTAAAAAAATTCGGGTTTAATTACTGTTTGTCGTAGATGGCAACACAAGTACCAGAGCCACCAATAATTGGTGCTGTATTTTCGTAGGTATACGTAATTTGAAATTGTGTTCCTGTACTATTCATTGACCCAACTCCAGAAAAGTTTACATCTCCTATGGTAATGTTAACAGTTTGTTGAGCCATTGAGATTGCTGCACCATTTACTACTCCTGTTGCCATACCTCCAACAAGGTTGAACATGTTGTCTATAGTAACTTGGTTTGCACCGCCACCGGCCGCGATTACTGGATCTGCAGAAAGAGGAAATTGAGTTCCACTGCAAGTAGATGAGCTTACCCATGTAGCAGTTGGATCTGTCCAATTTTCTGTACCGATTACAACATTCACTGTTCGAGACGCTGAAGTGGTACCATTGGCATTTGTTGCTGTATAAGTTACCGTGTAACTTCCTGTTTGTGCTGTATTAACTTGTGCTTGATTAACGGTTACCGTTACTGCTGACCCGTCTTTATTCGTTGCTGTTGCGCCTGCGTCGGTATAGGTAGCGCCTACATTTAAGGTAACCGTTGCAGCACCATTTAAAGTTAAAAACGGTTTGTATAAACACGATCCGTCATCTTTTTTAGCAATGCTGTTGTAGTTTACAGCGCTAGCGTCTGTACAACCTTTTTTCTTGCAAGAACTAATTGAAAGTCCTAAAGTGCATAATACACTCAATAATAAAATTTTTTTCATGGTTTAGATTTTTTACCAAATTTAATGGAAAATATTAATTCCAAAAGAATAATTCTATAAAAAAGAGGTTTTCTTCCTCTTTTTTATAGTAACAATAATTTAGTCCTGAAGAATTTGAGTTTGGGCTCCTGGTTGTTCTAGTTGAGCTTTTATTTTCAATTCAAGTTCTTCAGCTAATTCTGGGTTATCTAATAAAATCGATTTGATGGATTCGCGTCCTTGCCCTAATCTTGTTTCACCATACGAAAACCATGAACCACTTTTTTTAAGTACATTAAGTTCAACACCTAAATCGATTATCTCGCCAATCTTTGAAATCCCTGATCCATAAAGGATGTCAAATTCGGCTTTTCTAAAAGGCGGCGCTACTTTATTTTTTACAACTTTGACTTTTACGCGGTTACCCACAATTTCTTCGCCGTCTTTTAGTTGCGTTGAACGTCTTATATCTAGTCGAATAGAGGAGTAAAATTTCAGTGCATTTCCTCCTGTTGTCGTTTCTGGATTTCCGAACATGACGCCAATTTTATCTCTTAATTGGTTAATAAAGATACAACAAGTACCCGCTTTATTAATTGAACCTGTTAATTTTCTTAGTGCTTTAGACATTAGCCTTGCTTGAAGCCCCATTTGTGAGTCGCCCATTTCTCCTTCAATTTCTGCTTTCGGCGTTAAAGCGGCTACGGAGTCAATCACAATTAAGTCAATTGCACCAGATCGAATTAAATTGTCTGCTATTTCTAACGCTTGTTCCCCATTGTCTGGTTGTGAAATTAGTAGATTAGCGATATCAACACCAAGATTTTTTGCATAAAACTGATCAAATGCATGTTCTGCATCAATAAATGCAGCAATTCCACCTTGCTTTTGAACTTCTGCAATAGCATGTATAGCCAGTGTTGTTTTACCTGATGATTCCGGTCCGTATATTTCAACAACTCGTCCTTTTGGATAGCCATTTATGCCTAACGCTAGATCTAATGTTAATGATCCTGTTGGAATAACTTCCACTTTCTCTACCGGTGAGTCACCTAGTTTCATTACGGATCCTTTTCCGTATGTTTTATCTAATTTTTCCATTGTTAATTGAAGCGCTTTTAGCTTCTCTTCATTTACTTCTTTTTTTGCCATTATTTTTAATTTAATTTTTTATAAATTTTTAATACGCCAAAGTTATTGACGCAGCACGTAACTTTTTTACGAACTTCCTAACTATTAAATAATTCAAGAATTTCTTTTGTATGGTTTTTTGTATTTGGTTTTTTAATCACCGAGATCACTTGACCAATTTCATTCGCTAAAAAAGTTGTTCGATGAATACCATCATATGTTTTACCCATAAAATTCTTTTCTCCCCAAACGCCAAACGCGTTTATTATTTCTTTATTTATATCTGCGATTAATGAAAATGGAAGATCATACTTTTGAACAAACTTGAGATGGGAGCCAACAGAATCCGCGCTGACGCCTATAATTTGTATATTATTTTCTTGCAGTAAAGCGTAGTTATCTCTTATATTACATGCTTGAGCAGTACATCCCGGCGTATCGTCTTTGGGGTAAAAATAAATTACTGTTTTTTTACCTGCAAACTCCAAAAAATTAATTTCATTTCCATGCTGGTCTATCCCATTTATTTTAGGTAGTTGATCTCCAATTTCTATCATTACTTAAATTTTAATCAGTTTATTTGACGCATTATTAATCAAAAATAATAAATATTTTAACAGCGTCAATTTTTTTATGACTTTTTTTGGTATTTAATTTTAGTGCTCAAGTTAAACACCTTGCTTTTTTCTAGTAAGTGTCTATGGTTTCTTCTTCTATAACCATTGGACTTAGGTTGTTAATCAGGTCTTGGTAACGTTGTCGTAATGCTTTTTTGCTTGTTGCTTCACTAAAAGCTTTGGCCATTTCATCTTCCGCAATTTCATTTTCTAATATGCTTGACTTTTCTGTGTATTGTTCAATAGTGTATTCGATGGCGCGGGACAACCACATTTTGGTGTATTTGTTTCCAACATCAGTTAAATAACTGTATACAGCTAATGATTTTTCTTGCAGGTTTATGTCCTGACGAATAATAAATAAGGTATAAGCAATCATGGCATTTAATTGATCTTCGCCTTTTGGTTTGTCTACTAAATTTAATGTTTCAAGAAATGGGTAGTCCTCTGGTGATCCGTAAGTCCCTAAAACATTTACCGCTTTAATCGTTAATTTAGGATTGTTTAATTTAATTAAGTTTCTTGCTTGAATAACGGCCTCTGCTGTATCTAAATCGGCTAACTTTTCTAGTGCTGTAGCAATAACCAAGTAAGATTGGTCTTTTGCAATAACGGTTTTACAAAGGCTAATGAGTGGTTCAGTAGCTGAAGGACTCATTTTTTTTATTGCGAGTGAACGAACGTTTGATTTACTTTCTGTTAAAGCAATGTTTTTTAATACGGCTAATGCTTCTTCAGGTAGCATGTTAGATGGAGAAGAATATGCCTCTATAGCTTTTGATTTTATATCCCAATGCTTATCGCTTAGCGCATCAAAAATAAGTTTATCCGTGGCACTATTTTTTTTCTTTGCAGCACGATTTAGTGCAGTTAACCTCGCTTTATATCGCGGGGAATTATAGTATTGATGGATGAATTGCTCAAGTGGTTTGTCCTCGTATACTTTTCCAAGTAGCATTTGGTCTTCGTCAAATAAAACATTGTTTAACTTTCCGGTAAATTCGAAGGTAAATGTCTGTTCTAAACTGTCGATAATTGTTTTTTCAGTCCGTTTTCCTTCGCTATCCCAAATCGCTATTTTTACGGGAATTTTAAAAATTGGAAAGTCAGGTCTTATTTGGCGTTGCTTAATAGATATGGAAACGGTATTCTTTTCTTGATTGATTTTTTGAGCTGTATGTATGATCACGTGCCCTTTAGATAAAAACCATTGATCAAAAAACCAGTTGAGGTCTTCGCCACAAACTTCCTCAAATGCCATGCGAAGATTATGAACTTCGGCTGCTTTATATTTATTAGAAGTCAAATAATTATTTAGGCCTTTAAAAAATGCTTCATCACCTAAATAGGATCGAAGCATATGTAATATACGTCCACCCTTGTTGTAAGAATGCCCGTCAAACATTTCTTCTCTATTTCCATGCTCAAACCAGATTAAATTATGGTATCCCTGATTCATGGCCGATTGAAAATAACCACTGGCCTCGTTTTCTGCCTGATAGTCAGCCTCGTCTTGTCCATATCTTTTTTCATCCCAAAGGTATTGGGCATAATTTGCAAAGGATTCATTTAGTGGTAAATTGGCCCAAGACTCACATGTTACAAGATCACCAAACCAATGATGAAACAATTCGTGCGCTATAGTAGATTGGTCATTTCCATCCAATAATTCGCGCTCTGTCTTGTATACGTAGTCGCCAAAAATCACTGCTCCAGTATTTTCCATCGCGCCTGAAACATAGTCTCTTACTACAATTTGTGCATATTTGTCCCAAGGATAATCCACACCCAAAAGATCAGAGAAATACTTTATCATAGCCGGCGTTTCCCCAAAAATAGCTTTAGCATCCTTTTCATACTCGGGCTCAACAAGATAGTTAACCTCCATTTTTGTGCCGTTCTGTCGTGTGTAGCTGTCTTTTACTGTGACAAATTCACCGACAGCCATCATAAATAGATACGGAGCATGAGCTTGATCTTGTTTCCAGTGATCCGTTCTTGTGCCATCTACATTTTGTTTACTAGCGATAAGTTTTCCGTTTGACAAGGTTTTATATTTATTATCAACCGTCATGAAAATCTCTTGCGTTGTTTTTGCGTTTGGTGCGTCAATTGTTGGAAACCAAACGGAATTTGACTCTGTTTCTCCTTGCGTCCAAATTTGTGGCATTTGATTTTTGTCGCTTCCTTTGGGATTAATAAAGAAAAGTCCTTTATCTGAGGTTATAGCTTGGCTGCCGCCAACTTGTCGCTCATCGGGTTTGGCTGTATAGTCGATGACTATCGTAAAAACCTCCTCTTTCTTATAGGACTTATCCAATTGAATAAATAATTTTAAGCTATCTCGGTAGGTATAAGAAAGCGGCTTTCCATTTAAGGTCACTTTCAAAATGTCCATTCCTTTCGCATCTAAAATTAAGCTATCGGAGGAATAAAAATGTTGCTTAGCGCTTATGGTAGCTCTTCCGTTCATTCGCGACTGCGCCCAATTAAAATTAACGTCTAATTTCGTGTGAATTAGGTCACTCAATAATGTTCGAGAAGGATTGTAAATCCCACGAACGTCAACTTCCTCCTCCTCAAAGTCAAACTCACCCTCAAAGTCAAAATCATCGCCGATATATTCAGAACTGTCATCGAAAGGGGTGTCTTCAAAAGTAAATTCGTCTTGTAACTCAACAGCTTGTTTTGTTTTACAGGCTGCAAGTGAAGCTAAAACAAGAAGGATAAAAAATATTTTTGTCATGTTAAATTAATTTATTTGTTAAAATTACACATAATTCTTGTTCTTAAGATTTTCTTTATTTCTTTTGTTTTTAGCTAATTTTGAAGATAATTTTTTTCTCAATGTTTGCATTAAACGATTTTGATTTTTCCAATAAGAAAGCACTAATACGAGTTGATTTTAATGTGCCTTTCGATAAGTTAAAAGGAGTAATAACAGATGATAAGCGCATCAGGGCTGCTATCCCCACAATTTCACATGTGCTCAAGGGTGGTGGAGCGGTTATCTTGTTGTCGCATTTTGGGCGTCCCAAATTTGGTTTTGATAAGGATTGTTCTTTGCGCTTATTACGCTCTTGTCTTGCTGACTTGTTAGGTAAAACAATATATTTTGCAGAGGATTGCATCGGCGAAGACGCCCAAACCTTGGCCAAAGAATTGCAGCCAGGAGAGGTTTTGCTTTTGGAAAATGTTCGGTTTCACAAAGAAGAAACTTCTGGAGATATTAGTTTTGCAAGAAAGCTGGCGCATTTAGGTGATTGTTTTATAAACGATGCTTTTGGTGCCGCGCATCGAGCACATGCGAGTACTACCCAAATCGCAACTTTTTTTCCAAACGCAAAAATGATGGGGTTTTTAATGCAGGTAGAAATCGAAACAGCGCAAAAAGTCATAAAGCATGGAAATAAACCATTTACAGCAATAATTGGTGGTGCTAAGGTGTCTGACAAGCTATTAATTATAAAAAACTTATTATCTGTGGCGGATCATATTATTATTGGCGGTGGAATGGCCTTCACTTTTTTTAAGGCCATGGGAGGTGAAATAGGAAATTCGCTCTGCGAAGAGGAACTTTTAGAAACCTGTAATTCCATTTTATCACAAGCTAAATCTGAAGGAGTCGCTATTCATTTGCCGGCAGACTCCGTCATTGCAGATGCTTTTTCTGCTTCTGCTCAAGTAAGCAAGTGTCCAAGCGAGAAAATACCAAAAGATTGGATGGGACTGGATATTGGCGAAAAAGCCATTGGCGACTTTCAGGAGGTGATTTTGAATAGCAAAACGCTACTTTGGAACGGACCAATGGGGGTTTTCGAGCTCGCTCCTTTTTCTACAGGAACAAAATCAATCGCTGCTGCTGTTGCCTTAGCCACGAGGAACGGTGCTTTTAGTTTAATAGGTGGCGGTGATAGTGCTGCTGCAGTACAAAAATTTGGCTTTGAAGATCAAGTCAGTTACGTCAGTACTGGAGGTGGTGCTTTGTTAGAGTATTTTGAGGGAAAGGATTTACCTGGAATCTCCGCACTAATAAATTAAATAATCTTTATTAAATCGATTAAACGGTTTGAGTATCCCATTTCATTATCGTACCAACCGACTACTTTAATGAGGTTGTTAAATACAAGGGTTAGGCCGCTATCAAAAAGACAACTAGTTGGATTTCCGATTATGTCGGCTGAAACGATAGGATCTTCAGTGTAAGATAGAATTCCCTTTAAGCGACCTTCCGATGCAGATTTCATCGCTTCATTAATTGCTGCTGCGGTAATTATTTTGTGGCTTATTAGTGTTAGTTCTGTCATTGAACCATCTGAAACGGGAACGCGTACGCTTCCGCCGGTAATTTTTCCAGTAAGTTCAGGAAAGATTTGAGTTATCGCTTTTGCTGCGCCTGTCGATGTAGGAATAATAGACATGTTGGCAGCACGTGCTCTTCTTAAGTCTTTGTGAGGGGAATCATGCAAGCGTTGATCTGATGTGTAGCTATGGATGGTGGAAATATAAGCAACATCTATCGGAAACAACTCGTTAAGTATTTTTATCATCGGCGCCGCGTTATTAGTTGTGCAGGATGCGTTTGAAATTATTAAATCATTTGGATCTAATTCGCTGTCATTTACACCTAAAACGATACTTTTTACCGAGGCGTCTGTGGATGGTGCAGAAAGGATTACTTTTTTCACGCCTGGTTTTAAGTGTTTTGTTGCAAGTTCTCTCGATAAAAACAAGCCCGTGGATTCAATCACGTAGTTCACATTGTATTCGTTCCAATTGATATCTTCTGGATTTTTCTTCTGAAGAAAATTGATTGTTTTTCCATTGGAGAAAACTAGCGCGTTACCCTCAATTACAAAATCTAACGGAAGTTTGCCATGCACGCTGTCGTATTTGAGTAGATGGGCTAAAATAGAAATGTCAGCTAAATCATTTACAAGTGCAATCTCTATTGTAGGATCAAACAGGGCAATACGTGTAAAACAACGACCAATTCTCCCAAATCCATTAACACCAACAATTTTCATTTTCTTTATTTACAAAATTACAAAAACGTCTGGTTGATAAACAGGGCATTTGGGTAAATGTTTATGGCTATCTTGAAACACATTGGTTGTAAATCGATTCTATAAATATTATAAATGTAGTACCGGCCAATAAGGTTGAATCAGTATTTTACGTAAACAAAACCATGCTTTTCGATTTCAATTCCACCATCAAAAGTTGCGTTGATTTTGTAAAAATAAGTCCCTTCTTCCACGAGTTTCCCGTCTTGTGCTTTCCCATCCCAACCACCTGCTGGGTCAGTGTAAGTATAAATAATATTCCCCCAACGGTTCAAAATAAAACATTCAAAAGTGGCAATTCCATCGTAGTCAACGTTAAAAATATGGTTACCCGCTGCTGATGATAAGACAATTATATTCGGCACTTCAATGTCGCAAGGTTTGATTGTTATCGTGGCTGTATCGCTACTGGAGTGGCAAACATTTGCCATTGTAACTGCGTAATTTCCGGCTGTATTAACAGTTATTGACGGTCCAGAAGAACCGGTATTCCAGTCTAATGTAAACGGGGGATCATATCCCTGCTGAATGTTTCCGGAGTTGATGGTTGCTGCATTTATTACTATTTCCGCACCAAAACAAATTGCTGAGTCCAACACTTGTGTATACACGTACGGAGGAAATTCAATAACGGCGGAATCTATTTTGCTGCATGCGAAGTCTGTGTAGGTAACTAAATAAATACCTGGGCTTGTTGTAGTAATTATCGGATTTAGCGCAGTGATATTTGAAAAATCAATAGCCGTATCTGAACAGGCCCATGTTCCTCCATTGAATGAAAAGGAGTTCTGTACTTGATAGAACAGGTTACAGGCTACTGTGTCATTAAAAATATAGGGTAAGGGCAACACTTCTAAAGTTACTGTAGTGTCATAACTACACCCAAAGTCATCAACCACATTGTAAGTGTAAAAAGAAGTACCTGCAATAAGTGGTTGTATTATTATCGCAGTGTCTAGCTGTCCAGATATGATGGAGGGGTTGTTCGACCAAAAATCAGAAACAACTGAATTTTGGTATCCTTCAGATTCAGGATAAAGTGACGCGTTGAAATAAAGTCCCCATTGAAAAATATATCCATCGTCTATTCCTTGATTGTCTTGCACGGTGATGGTCCAATTTCCGTTGACAGGACAACCGATAAAGTCATTAAAATTTCCATCTGGTAGGTAAACACCATTGGGATTCATTGAAGGAAATCCATAAGAGTTGGTAATAAAATTCCCTGCTGCGTTTTCTGAACAGATAGTACCCAATGTAGCCATTGTAGGAGAAAAACAGTAGGTCCAAACAGGTGACCCTGGGGCACCTCCGTCCAAATTCGTGTCATTTCCCAAAAATGTTCCAATTCCGTTTCCACAGCCTCCCGGAATCATTCCGCCAAATTGATTATAGGCATTCATCAAGGAAACAACTACTCCAGTGGGACAGGTTAATGAAATTTCTAGGTCGCCAATATAGGAGTGCTCGATGTCGATACACAATTGGTCAAAGTCACCTGCGCCGGTTATAAGTGTACTGTCATCAAATCCAGAGATGGCGATATTTGTTTGGTATTGTGCCCCCGATCCATCAGGAAGATATGTTAATCCTGCAAAAATACCCCCAATTTGAAATTCACCAACTGGAATAGCTACCCCAACGGTATCTTGAGGGGTAACACCGCCAATTAACAGGGTGTTTTCCCCCAAACAAACGGTATCTTGGAAAGGACCTGTGCCAGCGAAACTAGGTAATTGTGAAACCCTCACTTTACAAGTTATTCTTTCGATAAGCGGAAAAATATCGGTTATACGTAAGTCCACAAAATAGCCGGCACGTTGAGGTGGAGTAAACCAAAGTGAGTCATTGTTAAATTGGCCGATGCCACCAATCGTCCATTGATAAGAACAATTATTAGCATTCTGTGAGTACCCTGTGTTGGTGATTTCTGACGCATATGGAAAGTTTGCAGTGGAAACAAATAAAATAGAATCTCCAAAACAAATATCAACATATCCAGTATCTATCGGGTTTAATGCGTTTGCACCTGTACCATTAACATAAGCTTGTATGTGAGGAAAAAACGGTTGTTGTGGATTGCCACACGCTACATTCGCATCCCAACCTGTTCCTTCATTGCTTCCGTTTGACTTAAATCTTAAGGTCAAACAACCTGATGGATTGTTTTGAAATGATGCCTGTACAAAAAAACCATTTGGATTAGTTCCTGAATTGTAGGCACCAAGTAAAGGCGAAGCAATGGATGGGCCATCGTAGACATATAAGGTATCAGTGGGGTGAATGTTAAAAGTAAAGCCAATGTTCGTCGCGAATGCAATCGATACTTTCGAACCCTGTGTTAAGTCTGGACAAAACACAACTACTTCATTCATGTTTGGCAAGTAATTAGTGGGTCCGTCGGTGAAGTTTGTACCTCCGGCAGGCGGTATTATCCCAGCACAATTTAATGGATTTGCTGGAAGGTAATCTGGTCCTGTTAAGGTTAACTGCCCAAAACTAATTTGAGCAAAAAAAACAAATAGGAATAGAATTTTTATATTTCTCATTGCTTGGTTGAATTATTCATTTCTAAATGTAAAACATACATTGATTTAACTATCAATAACTTGTTTTGGTCTTTTACACGAAAATATTGAGACACTTCTTTTATTTTGAGGTTTAATTCGGTATATGAAGGCAATTCTTGCATTTTTTCGATTGCTATTTCAGGAAATGCACTCACATCTTTTCCCTGAGGGGAATCGATTAGATAAAGGGCATGTTCAAGGGCGTAACACAAAGTGGCATATTGCTCTTTGTCTTTTTGTATTTCTTTTAATTCTGATTTAGAATAAACACGTTGGAGCAAGTCTTCTTGGCTAGCTTGTTTTTGTGCTGATAAACTAAAAATACATAGATAAGAAAAAATGAAAAATAAAATAGTGTGTTTTTTAAGCATTTTTTGTGTTTTTAAATTCAAATTTACACTTTTTCGACCCAAAAATGAATCAAATTTTAACTTGTTGAAACACATAATAATTCGAGTCAACTAGTTAAAGACACTTTTTTAGTTGAAAAGTTGCGTTTAATGTTCATTTTTTCTTGCCATAGTGTAAGGTATTAAAAGTTAGTTTTGCTTCACGTAAAATTAAAATGCCTTATGGAGAACACTCAATTAACGGCAATAGCCTCACAGGTAAGAAGAGATATTTTAAGAATGGTGCATGCCGTAAGTTCAGGACATCCTGGGGGATCACTTGGGTGCGCTGACTTTCTAAGCTATTTATACTTTGAACAGCTAAGTTTTAATCCACAACAATTTTCCATGGATGGCAAGAAAGAAGATTTGTTTTTCTTGTCTAATGGCCATATTTCACCCGTTTGGTATAGCGTTTTAGCTAGGTCAGGTTATTTTCCTGTTTCAGAACTTGCAACCTTTAGGAAATTATCATCTCGTTTACAAGGTCACCCGTCAACGGATAAAAAATTACCCGGTGTAAGAATGGCATCAGGATCTTTAGGACAAGGACTTTCTGTGGCAATTGGTGCAGCTATTTCAAAAAAAATAAACAAGGATAATCGATTGGTATTTACCTTACATGGAGATGGGGAATTACAAGAAGGACAAGTTTGGGAAGCGGCAATGTATGCTTCAGCGAACAAAGTTGATAATTTAATTGCCACAATTGATTACAATGGCCGACAAATTGATGGTGATATCGATCAGGTTTTACCGCTTGGCAATTTAGCTGACAAATGGAAGGCATTTGGTTGGGAGGTACTTGAAATGGATGGTCACCATTTTGATAGTATTCGAAGCGTGATGCATGATGCAATCGCTCTCTCAGGAAAAGGTAAGCCAGTGGTTATACTTATGAAAACAGAAATGGGGCAAGGAGTAGATTTTATGATGGGAACGCACAAGTGGCATGGGGCTGCCCCAAACGACCAACAACTAGCAGCTGCATTGTTGCAATTGCCTGAAACCCTCGGGGATTATTAATATGAAAAAATGGTTGCTTGTACTTTTGTTCCCGACCTTTTGTTTTGCACAGAAACCAAGCTTAACGCGTATTCTTTTTATTCTTGATGCTTCCAATAGTATGAATTCTACTTGGGATAAACAAACCCGATTAGAAGGGGCAAAAGAAGTTCTGTTGCAAGCAATGGAACAATTTAAGGAGGTTCCCAATATTGAAATTGCACTTCGGATTTATGGACATCAAACACCGATTACCAATGACACACAAGACTGCAATGATACTAAATTAGAGGTTCCTTTTTCTGTTGGAAACATCGATGTAATTAAAAATAAAATTCGCGGACTGGTTGCAAAAGGTGCTACGCCAATAGCTCGTTCCTTGGAGGCCGCGGCAGGAGACTTTCCAGATACACTGGCTCGTAACGTAATAATTTTAATCACTGATGGACTGGAATCTTGCGATAATAACCCCTGTGTCATCGCAAAAAAATTACGCGAAAAAGGGGTGAAAGTAACCCCATTTGTTATTGGACTCGGCATGGATTTGTCTTATTTAGAAAATTTTTCATGTATCGGCACGTATTCCGACGCAGAAGATAAAGACTCGTTTAAAAATGTACTTATTACGATAATTGGAAAAATATTAACCAAAACAAGTGTCCAATTTAACTTAAATGATATTTTACAGAAACCCACTGAAACTAACGTAACGTTATTCCTTTACGAGGCAGGTACACAAAATTTAAAGTACACATTCACCCATACGATAAATAGGTATGCCAATCCAGACACACTTGTAATGGATCCATCACTAAAGTATGACCTCGTGGTGAACACCTTACCTAAAATTGAAAAAAAAGGTATTTATTTAATACGGAATACCCACAATACCGTTCAGGTAGACGCTGCTCAGGGGTTTTTAAAATTTCAAGGAGCCAACCTAACTTCTATTCGCATCATGGAAAAAGGAAAGTTTGCAACAATAAACGTGCAATCCAACAATAGCCAAGATAAATACCTTGTGGGCTTTTATGATCTTGAGATCTTGACTTTGCCTAGAACATATCAGCGAATTGAAATTAGTCAAAGTAAAACAACTGTGGTGGCGATAACCGCGCCAGGCTCATTGGAATTAAAAAGCGTGAAATTTAATGTAGGTCAGGTTTTTGTTGATAAGGGAAATGGGATAGTTGAATGGGTTTTCAATCTAGACGAAAAATCATTGACATCCAAACATGTCCTTCAACCAGGAAATTATAAAGTGGTATATCGTCAAAAAGACCAAAAGTCAACAGGGTACACGCAAGAAAAGAAGTTTAAAATAGAGTCTACAAAAAAAATACTTTTAACCCTATAAGTTATGGAAATAGAAATACTTGGTCATAAGGATACTCGCTCAGGTTTTGGGGAAGGATTAGCCGAACTGGGTCGAACGAATCCTAATGTTGTTGCACTTTGTGCAGATTTAACCGGCTCTTTGAAAATGGATGCTTTTCTAAAGGAAAATCCGGATCGTTTTTTTCAAATTGGTATTGCCGAAGCAAATATGATGGGTATAGCTGCAGGAATGACTATCGGAGGTAAAATCCCTTTTACGGGCACGTTTGCAAATTTTTCTACCGGGAGAGTGTACGACCAGATTCGACAATCCATTGCTTATTCTCAAAAGAACGTAAAAATTTGTGCTTCCCATGCGGGCCTAACTTTAGGGGAAGATGGTGCTACTCACCAAATACTGGAAGATATTGGAATGATGCGAATGCTTCCCAACATGACTGTTATTGTTCCGGCTGATTTTAATCAAACTAAGCAGGCAACCTTGGCTATCGCTGACCACCAAGGTCCAGTATATCTTCGATTTGGAAGGCCTGTTATGCCCATTTTTATTAAACCTGACGCCGCATTTGTTATTGGCATGGCGGATATTATTAAAGAGGGAACTGACCTTACTATCATTGCATGTGGCCACTTAGTTTGGAAATCCATTGAAGCCATTGCCATTTTAGAGACGCGTGGTATTTCTGTTGAGCTTATTAATATGCATACGATTAAACCATTGGATATAAAGGCAATTTTGACCTCTGTTTCTAAAACGAAATGTGTGGTTACCGCAGAGGAGCATATGTTAAACGGTGGATTAGGTGAAGCTGTGTCTCAAGTATTAAGTCGATTCATGCCAACGCCACACGAATTTGTTGGCGTTAATGATACTTTTGGCGAAAGTGGAACCCCCATGGAGTTAATGACTAAATATGGTATTGACAGTGAAAACATCGTTAATGCTGCGCTCAAAGTTATCGCTAGAAAAGATTGATTTACAAATCACCTAGTTGTACTAAATATGATTTTTGGTCAAATACGGGAGTGAAACAAGTTCCGTTTGCACAAATGTGAATTCCTTCTTTTGGGTGAGCAGCGCCATCCAGAATTTCCGAGTGATATTTTATTATTAATCGTTCCCTCGGATAAATAGGGTGTTCGTTTAAACTAAAAGGGGAGGACTCCAAACAAACGACTTCGATAGGTCCTTTTAAAGCCATTAAATATAAGATGGCCCAATTGGAATGTCCGGGTCCGTAACTTATCATTTCCTCACTTGCGTTTGCTAGCATTTGAAGCGCGTGGTTAGCCCAAGATTCATTTGCAAAATAAGCCCCCATGACCCAAAAGTTTTTTGCCATCACGGAGTTACTGGAAGGCATAACATTGTCGTGGATTTCCATTTTCCTTGCAATGAGTTGATTTTCTTTATTTGTAAAATAACACATCTTACTATCTGGATGCATAAATTCTTTCTCAACAACGTGGGTCAATTTCTCTGCTTTAGAAAGCCATTTTATATTTTTAGTGCACTGATAAAGCTTTACAAAAGCATCGATACAACAAGCATAATCCTCAAGAAAACCGTCTATGCAGCCATTCCCTTGCGCGAAATTGTGAAATAAACGATCATTTTTCTGCATTTGGAATCGAGTAATCCAATCACCTATCTTTTCCGCTGCGTCTAAGTACGCCACATTATTCAATGAAATGTAAGCTTGACAAAAAGCAGTGATTAGTAAGGCGTTCCAAGAGGTAAGGCATTTATTATCTAAACTTGGTCTGATGCGATTATGGCGTTCTTTAAGCAATTTTTTATTGATTCTTGCGATATTATGGTGCAAAGTAGCTAAAGACCAAGCCATTTTACCTGCGAAAATTTCATCCTGTTGCCGTTTTAATAAAATGTACTTGTCGTGTTCCCAAAAACCTTCCTTGTTGATAGAATAATACTGTTCAACCCAACTGTAATCATCACCTAGAACAGTTATGAGTTCTTCTTTTTTCCAACAGTAAAAACGACCTTCCTCTCCCTCACTGTCAGCATCTAAAGCACTATAAAAACCGCCGTGTTCGCACTGCATTTCTCTTTTTAACCATTCAAAAGTTTGATTAACGGTTTGCTTGTAATTTAAATCGCCAAAAATTGAATAGGCCATAGCATATAATTCAATTAACTGGGCATTGTCATAGAGCATCTTCTCAAAATGGGGTACTTTCCAAAGAACATCTACGGAATAGCGCGAAAATCCTCCACCAATTTGATCAAAGATGCCGCCTTGTCCCATTTTGTTTAGGGTGAGCTTGACATGTTCTTCCACGCTAGCACGTTTGAAATTATAGCCGTAGAATAGCAAAAACAGGTAGTTATTGGGAAGGGGAAATTTTGGTGCCCTTGCTGCGCCTCCTTCTTTTAAATCAAAGTTTTTCTCCCAAACTTTTACGGTTTGGTGTAATTGATCATCAATTAGCGCTGTTTGTACAACGGGGAGCGTAATTAATTCACTTGAACGGATACCTTCCTCGAGTTTTTCGGCAAATTCAATCATTCTTGAATACTCGGTCTGTTGCGTTTTAATTAATGCAGACATAACTTCCATCCAATTTTCTTTCGGGAAATAAGTTCCCCCGTATATTGGGCGACCATCGGGAAGGCAAAAGCAATTGAGTGGCCAGCCGCCTTTTTGCGTCATCAATTGAAGTGCATTCATGTAAACTTGGTCGATGTCAGGGCGTTCTTCGCGATCGACTTTGATGGCAATAAAATATTGATTCATGTAAGTTGCCACCTCCACATCTTCAAAACACTCTTTTTCCATAACGTGACACCAATGACAGGCGGCGTATCCGATACTAACCAGCACTAATTTACCTTCTTTTTTTGCTTTGTCAAGGACATCGTTTGACCAAGGCACCCAATTTACAGGGTTTTGGGCGTGTTGCAATAAGTAAGGCGAACTCTCTTTTGCTAGTTGGTTCATTGTATTGTTGGGCTTGTGGGATAAAATTTCACAAATATAATCAGTATATTCGCTCTCTTAAAAAGGAAAAAAAATATAATTCATGGTTTTTTCAAGTCTCACGTTCATTTATCTTTTTCTTCCTCTTGCCTTAATTTTTCATTACCTCACCCCAAACAAAATTTTTAGAAATGTAAGTTTAACAATGTTCTCTTTAGCATTTTACGCTTGGGAAGAACCGATGTGGATTTACCTTATGATTTTCACTGCTTTTTTTGACTACTTCATGGCTATTTTAATCGAGCGTTGGAGAGGAGATAAAAAGGCAAAAATAGTCATGCTCGTAACTATTTTAGTAAACTTAAGCTTACTCATATTCTACAAGTATGGGGGTTTTTTGTACGACAACTTAAGTGCTATCGGCAAATTACCATTTGATCGCCCGAAAAATTCCCTGCCTGTCGGCATCTCTTTTTACACCTTCATGGTTATTTCTTATATCGTTGACGTTTACAGAGGGCAATTAAAAGCACAGCGAAATCCACTGAATTTTTTAATGTTTATTAGTTTATTTCAGCACCTCGTTGCTGGACCTATTGTACGGTATAGTCAGATTGGTAATCAAGTGGATAGCCGAACGATAGATTGGTCGAAATTTAGTACAGGTGTTTCACGATTTTGTCTAGGGCTATTTAAGAAAATTGTGATTGCCAACGTGGCAGGTGCCTTAGTTACGAAATACCTTGATGCGGGCTTCAATGATTTATCAAGTGTAGAAGCCTGGTTTGGAATAACTATGTTTTCAATTCAGTTGTATTTTGATTTCAGTGGTTATTCAGATATGGCTATTGGTTTAGCTAAAATGTTCGGGTTTGATTTTGATGAAAATTTTAGGCATCCGTATGCGGCACAATCAGTTGGTGACTTTTATCGTCGGTGGCACATTTCCTTAGGTAAATTTTTTAGGGATTATGTCTATATACCGATGGGAGGGAATAGAAAAAGTCAGTTGAGAAATATTTTGGTAGTTTGGCTATTAACCGGTATTTGGCATGGCGCCAGTTGGAATTTTGCCTTGTGGGGATTGTACTTTGGGTGTTTTATGATTTTAGAGAAATTACTCGAAAAGTTTCTTGCAAAAATACCGCGTTTCCTTCGCCATACTTACACATTAATTTTAATTGTATTTAGTCGTGCCATTTTTTACTTTGTTGATTTTGCTCAGTTAAAGGCCTTTGTAGGAACGCTTTTCTATTCTAAAAAATCAATCGGAGTAGGTTTTTCATCGGATGTATACGAACACCTATTTTGGTTTGTACTAGTTCTACTATTTTGTATTCCGTGGGATGAAATTTATACTTCTGATTCACGTGTAAATAATAAGGTGTCTTATTATTACCTACGGTTTAAGCCTGCAATCAACATTGCCATGCTTTTTTTAGCGACGATGTTACTTGTTAATTCTACCTATAATCCATTTTTATATACGCGGTTCTGATGGCAAATAAAATTAATACTACCCTGTTTATCCTGTTTATTGTGGCCATGTATATTTTTTACTTTTTGCTACCGCCACAAAAAATTTCTTTAGAAGAAAAAAGAAAATTGGCAAAATATACGCCGCTATCTTATAAAACCTACTTAAATGGGTTATGGGCAAAAGGAGTGGATGATTACATAGATGATCATTTCCCTTTTAGAAATAATTTTATAGCTATGTCTGAAGTATTCCACGCTTCTAAAGGCATCCAATTTAAACATCAGGAAAAAATCTTTGTGGGAAAGAGGAAAAAGCCCGTTTTAGAAAATATAGAGGACACCACGCATGCAAATATAAATTTTAAGGACGATTTTGATGAATCGTATTCCGGAAGTTTGCTAATACTCGATGGTAGTGTTTACCCCTCGGGAGGTGGAAGTCCAAGAATGTCGAAACTCTTTAGTGCCATGTTAAACGAATACGCTGAAAAATTAAAGGGTAAGACCAGGGTGTTATCTGCAGTCGCACCTCTTTCCTCGGCATTTATTCCCGCCTTGAAATTTAGGAAATACAATACGCAGAATAAAGAAACATTGCTTGCGATTAAAAACTCACTTGCAAACGGAGCCATTTTTTGTGATGTGTTTAATGAATTAGATAAGCACGCCAATGAGAAAATGTATTTTAGTACTGATCACCATTGGAATGCAATTGGGGCCTATTATGCTTATGTTGCCTTTTGTCGCGGGGCAGGATTTGTTCCAGTAGACCGCAATAAAATGGAAAAAAGAATCAAGTATAATTTTCTAGGTTCGCTTTATCAGTTGACGCGTGATCAGTCTGTAAAGGATAATCCCGACACCTTAGTTTATTTTGTTCCCAATGTAACTACGACAGCAGTTCGGTACAATCCAAATAATTTTAATAAACCGACTAAAGCAAATGTTTTTTCACACAACAGTACGGGTGGGAATACCTATTTGACTTTTTTAGGTGGTGACGCGCCATTAATAAAGATAACTACTTCAGTTAAAAATGGAAAAAAAGCGGTGGTCATAAAAAACTCTATGGGAAATGCATTTGCGGTTTACTTAATTAGTCACTACGAGGAAGTGTATGTTCTTGATTTTCGCTATTCAAACCATAACCTTATGGATTTAATTGAGAAAAATGGCATCAACGATTTAATTTTTTCATTAGGGATGTATGGCGCAATGAGTAATGGAACAATAAATATGATGCGAAGGTTAGCAACAAATAACGGCGTTCCTAAATTTGAGCCATCCATAGTTGTCGACTCAAATAAGGTTGTGACTCCCCTGTTAGACACCTTAAAAACAGATTGATTTGAAAAAGAAATTCTTTGTTGTTACCTATTTAGTTTGTTTTTCAAGAATACTTGCACAGCCATTTCCACTTGATTTAAAAATAGATTCAAACTATAATTATATTCAATTCTACTCGGCTGAGGTGGGTTTAAAGCTTCAACAACATTTTGCGAATACAGCAGTTGAAAAATTGGTTTTTATCCATTATGGCGGGAGTCATATACAAGCGGAGATTCCTACAACAGTGGCAAGAAAACAGTTTCAAGAAAAGTATGGCGATGGGGGAAGAGGGCTAATTTTTAATTATGGAGCGGCAAACACCTATTCATCAGTTAACTACAAGTCAACATTTACAGGCGAGTGGTCTTACGTGAAAAGTTTTCAAGGAAGGAAAGAGATTCCATTGGGTATTTGCGGAATGTCAGTTGATACCAAGTCAACAAAAGCATCGCTTAACTTTGCTTTTAAAACGAAATTAGATACAGAAAACAGTTTGCTTTATGTGTTTTTTGAGCACGACCAATCTGTCGGAAAAATTAGTATACTTGCTGATTCCTTTAATTTGCTTCAGGATAGTACTGCGTTTACAGTAACCGATTATGGTTTAGTGGTGCCCTGTCCGAAATCAATAAGCGAGTTGAGTATTGAAGTAAGTTGTGAGGCAGGAAAGCACTTTACGTTTTATGGTTGCAATATAGAGCGAATAGAAAATAAAGGTGTCGTTTATCACTCAACCGGCGTTGGAGCCGCTGCAGTAAGGTCAATATTGGTCCTAGATAAATTAGAGAAACAGTTGCCTGTTATTAAGCCGGACATTATTTTCCTAGATTTCGGCACAAATGATATTTTGTATACCAATCAAATCGACCCAAGTTTAAGCACCCAGTTGCAGAAGGCGATAACTAAAATAAAGTCCATTAGTCCGGAGGTACTTATCGTTTTAACGAGCACGCAGGACTTATTTTACAAAGGGCATAAAATTACCGCAGGCCCGGTTTTCAGGGAATTAATGGATTCGATGGCACGCGCTAATAATTGTTTGTTTTGGAATTGGTTCGATTTATCGGGTGGATTAGGTACCATAAGAACTTGGGCTAGTTTAGGATACGCCCAGACTGACGGAATACATTTAACGACAAAAGGCTACCAATTAAAAGGTCAAAAAATAGTGGAGTCTTTTGAAAACACCATAAGAAAAATTAGTGCTGTTCCTAATTTATCATCGCTGCATATTACTGGAAAAATTTATCAAGATCAGGACTCATTAGACACTAATCCGGTTAAAGTAATCAGTTCCACGCCTAAAAAATCAAAGGCCTACACGGTAAAGTCAGGAGATACTTTAACGCGGATTTCCAAAAAATATAAGGTGACAGTTACTGCCTTAAAGCGTAAAAATAATTTGAAAAGTGACGTTATTCGCGTTGGGCAGAAATTAAAAATACCTTAAGATACTATACTTTTTAAAAGGCATAGGGCAGCCTATTACAATCAAGTTTTCTCGCTAAATCTGTAGCCGAAATAACGGAGCATTAATAAAACATAGCTAAATGCTTGACAAATGCGGTGTAGTTAGTGTATCTTTGCACTCGTCAATAAAAAATGACCTTAAAAAATCCATATGAGTAAGATGAAATTATCGGAGTTTAGCTTCGATTTACCGGAAGAATTAATAGCAGAATATCCTTCAGAAAATAGAGATGAGGCAAGATTGATGGTTATTCACAGAAAAACCGGCAAAATAGAGCATAAATTATTCAAGGATGTTTTGTCTTACTTCAGCGATGGTGATGTAATGATTAGAAATAACACGCGGGTTTTTCCTGCCCGAATGTATGGAAATAAAGAAAAAACAGGTGCGAAAATTGAAGTCTTTTTATTAAGGGAATTGAATCGCGAAAGCCTTTTGTGGGATGTACTTGTGGATCCAGCAAGAAAAATTAGAATAGGAAATAAACTTTATTTTGGGGAGGACGATTCGTTGGTTGCAGAGGTGATTGATAACACTACTTCTCGAGGGCGAACTTTGCGTTTTTTATTTGATGGTCCGTATGAGGAATTTAAAGCCAAAATTACTGAGCTGGGTGAAACACCGCTACCAAAATACATTAAACGTGCTGTTGAACCGACCGATGAGGAACGTTATCAAACTATATTTGCAAAGGAAGAGGGAGCAGTAGCTGCGCCAACTGCCGGCTTACATTTTTCAAGAGAGTTACTCAAAAGATTAGAGTTGAAGGGGGTTAATTTCGCAGAAGTCACCTTGCACGTTGGTCTTGGTACTTTTCGATCCGTAGAAGTGGAAGATTTAACCAAACACAAAATGGATTCCGAGCAGGCGATTGTTACCGAGGAGGCGGTTCGAATAGTTAATACGGCAAAAAACAATAAAAATAGAATTTGCGCCATAGGAACAACGTCTATGCGTGCCATTGAAACTTCGGTTTCTACCACGGGGGACTTAAAACCTTTTTCAGGGTGGACTAATAAATTTATTTTTCCTCCTTATGATTTTTCAATTGCCGATAGTTTGATTACTAACTTTCATACTCCGCTTTCTACTTTATTAATGATGATTTCAGCATTTTGTGGACACGAATTAATGATGAGGGCGTATAAAGAGGCAATACAAGAAAAATATCGGTTTTATTCGTATGGCGATGCCATGTTAATCTTGTAATTAAACCGCTAAAGTTAGGATATAATTACTTTTTTTTCCCTTTCCAATTAGGATATACTTTCCTTGAATAAGCTCATTTTGTGTTAGTAGAAAATCTTCGTCCACTTTTTCTTTATTAACGGAAATGGCGTTTGCTTTTAATTCCCTTCTTGCCTCTCCGTTGGAGGATAAAAATCCGGATTTAGCTGATAGTGCATCTACAATACTCAATCCATTTTCTAAATCGCTCAACGAAATAACGGATTGGGGCACCCCTTCAAAGACGCTTAGAAAGTCACGTTCATTTAAGGCCATTAGATCAGCTGAAGTTGATTTTCCAAATAAGATATTGGAAGCAATAAGTGCATTAGTTAAATTATCTTGACCATGAACGCGAAACGTAATGTCCTCAGCTAACTCTTTTTGAAGGGTTCTTAAATGGGGAGATTCTTTGTGCAAAAGAATACTTTTTTCTATTTGCTCACGTGTTTTTAGCGTGAAAATCCGAATGTAATTCTCAGCATCTTCATCACCTGTATTTAACCAAAATTGGTAAAATTGATAAGGCGATGTTTTGAGGGGATCGAGCCAGACACTTCCTCCTTCTGTTTTTCCAAATTTAGTTCCATCGGCCTTGGTGATTAATGGGGTAGTTACCGCAAATGCTTCGTTCCCCGATTTTCGTCTAATGAGCTCTGTTCCGGTGACAATATTTCCCCATTGGTCGGACCCACCTAACTGCAGTATACAGTTCTTATGTTTGTTGAGGTAGTAAAAATCATATCCTTGCACTAGTTGATAGCTAAATTCAGTAAACGACATACCTGTTTCTAGTCGCGATTTAACAGAATCCTTTGAAAGCATATAATTAATAGACATGTGTTTACCTACATCACGTATAAAGTCCAGAAAAGAAAAGTCTTTAAACCAATCGAAGTTATTTACCATTTCTGCTGAATTCTGCCCTGACTGAAAGTTTAGAAATTTTTCCAGTTGTTTTTTCACGCACGCAACATTGTGATTGAGCGTTTCAGTATTAAGTAAATTCCTTTCTTTTGATTTTCCTGAAGGGTCTCCAACCATTCCAGTCGCTCCACCCACCAATGCGTATGGTTTATGTCCGGCTAGCTGAAAATGAACTAGCGTCATAATTTGTACGAGGTGTCCAACGTGCAGTGAGTCAGCTGTAGGGTCAAAACCAATGTAGCCACACGCCATTTCTTTATTTAACGCTTCTTCGGTACCGGGCATGATATCGTGAATCATTCCCCTCCAATTTAATTCCGCAATAAAATTTAATGGCATTTTTATTTCGTTAGATTTTTAAACACTTCCTCCAAGCTTTTCTTTTCAACTTTTAGTTCAAGGGTAAGCCATCCTTGTTTTTGCGCAAAAAGTGCAATTTCTTTACTCAAACTGAGTTCTAGATCCGAGGCTATTAACCAGCCATTTTGTATTGCCTCCACTTTTTTAACGCCTTTAATAGTCATTAATTGACTTTTCGTAACTGATTGGTCAAATTCCACATAAACAGTTTGTTCTTTCACTGCTTGCTGCAGGCTATCAGCACTATCATTTGCTACAATTCGCCCTTTGTTAATGATTACAAGGCGGTTGCAAATCGCTTCTGCTTCTTGCATAATGTGTGTGGAGAACAGCACCGTTTTTTCTTTGCCAATGGTTTTTATTAACGCTCGAATTTCTACCAATTGGTTGGGGTCTAAGCCAGACGTTGGTTCATCAAGAATAAGTACTTTTGGGTCGTGAATAATTGCTTGAGCTAATCCAACTCGTTGTCGATACCCCTTTGATAAGGCACCTATTTTTTTGCTTTGTTCTAAACCAAGACCTACTGCCTCAATCATGTCATTTACCCTAGTTTTTAATTTTTGAATCTTGTAAATTCCTCCAACAAATTCAAGGTATTCTTTCACATACATGTCAAGATACAAAGGGTTATTTTCGGGAAGGTATCCAATTAATTTTCTGGTTTCCAATTTGTCAACATCTACTTGCGCACCACAGACACTTACTTCACCTCCATTTGAAGGAATAAAACCGGTAATAATTTTCATGGTAGTTGACTTACCGGCACCGTTGGGACCAAGAAAACCAACAACTTCTCCTTGCTTCACTGAAAAGGACACATCATGAACCGCAGCTTGCTCTCCGTAGTATTTAAAAAGATTTTTTACTTCAATTGACATTGATACGAAGGTAATTAAAAAAGATTAATTAGCATTTAACCTTGCTTTTTTGGTGGCATAAAGACCATAGAAAAAAGCGAAAAAAGAAACGCCTGTTTGTGTTTCAAGCGTGTCTTCCAATAAAAAAGAAACAGCAGCTATGCCAGTGAAAAGTATGCCTAAGTAATTCAATTCTTTAAGTTGTTCTTTAAAAAAGGCAATTTGCAAATAAATAAAAAGAAAGAATCCCAAAATACCGAAGCTCAGGCAGAAGGTAAGATATGAATTATGCGCCCGAATTCTATTTTCTTTTATTAAAAGCGACTTATTGATGGCGTATTTTTTTTCAAATTCGTCTGCAACATCACCAATTCCAGTACCAATTAACCAATGTTCTTTACTAATTTCCGCGGCAGTTTTCCAAGCTTCTATACGTTGTAAAAGTGAGTGTCCATTGGGGTTATTTGGGTGTTGCATTTGGTATCTTATACCGTAAAGTCTAGCAAGCAGCCCAAATCCTGTTTCATGAACATCGGCATAACCATTTTCAATATTCCTAATGTCTTTGTCCTCTAATTGCTCAACACCAAGTGCAGTTCTGGGGAGGTCTTTTGAGTCTAAATAACGAATTAAAGTTGTTCTTAATACCTGCTTTTTTAAATCAAGGCTATCAAATACAAAAAGTGATCTTTTCTTCCAAGCAATGCCAATTTCTTTGCTATTATACGACTTAGCAGGGGCGGAATTTTTTGGTTTAAAAATGAATATACCCACAGTAATTGCTGCCACACTCCCAATCAATAAAGCGCTTAACAAGATCCATCGTGAGGTTCTTAAGCGCAGTAATCCAAGAATGACAATAACCACTAAAAATGTAAGGAGCCCAGAGAGAACTTGGCTGTAATACGTGTAAAATATAAACCATGCACCAATAAAAAGATAAATAAATCGATGCCGTTTCTGTTCAAGGTATAAAAACACACAAGCTGCAAAACCCATTGCCATAATAATACCGTATCTTATGTGTGACCCAAATAAAGAAAGTTCTCGAATATCTATTGCTATGTTGCTTCTCAGCGCAAACTGAAAGTAGCAAAGGTTTATGATTGAAGTGATCAGCAAACTGAGTAATAAGAGTAAATACAACCAATTTTGTTTCTCGCGTGAAATGGGCTTTGCAATTAAAATAATTGGAATTACCAACAGCGGCGCCTTGATTCTTAGGTCGTTTAGCCCATAGGATAAATTAGTACTCCAAAATAGACTGATTACGTGCAGTAGATAAAAGGCAATAATAAGGTGTACTAATCTATTCTCCTTCATCCGTTGCCAGTATTCCTTAAAGTCGGCGGCTAAGATTAAATTTAGTACACACAGCATCATGCTTATGGAAATTAGGAATTTACTTCCAACAAGACCTATTAGCATTATTCCAAGAAGAAATAAGTGTATTCTATCACTATTTCTTTTAGAAAGCCTGTTTTTTGATCGGATCATTATAATTATTTACTTTTTCAAGATAGCGCGGTAAGCATCAGGGTTTTTTGCTGTTTCAAGCGCTTTAATTACCGCGGGATCGTGTTGGAAGGAGTTTATCGTTCTTCCCTTTTGAAAATAGTACCTTGATACGATTTCGTTTTCGAGAAATTCCGATAGTTCAACTCGTTGTTTTTCTAGGTCGGTGGATTGATTAGGTCTCACTTTTGCTAAGGCCTTCTCGTATTCTGTCTTTATATCTTCAAAAACACCTTCCTTTTCTGCTGCTTCTTTAAGCTTGTTTAACGTTTCTTCTGCTAAGGAAGTGTAGGTTAGTTTTGCTGACAACACATAGTTTTTGAACTTGCTATAAGCTTCATCAGATAAATGAAACTCATCAGCTTTGGGAATTTCTTTGTTCTCTGCGTGGTATTGCGTGGCATAGTTAAAGAAGAGTTGTTTACTAATTAATAGTGCACACAAGCGACTTACACCTTCTTTTTTAATGGCTATATCTGGCTCTATTCCCCGCCCGTCGACAACTTCGCGTCCGTTATTTGTTTTAAAGGTCTTTACCAATGAGTCTGGAATATCTTTAGCTTTTGTACCCGACTCTTTATCGTAATATTCTAATCGTTGTACACATCTTCCTGAAGGAGTGTAGTATTTTGCAATCGTAATTTTTACTTTTGAACCGTATTTTAAGTCATAAGTGCGCTGAACCAGTCCTTTACCGTAGCTCTGTTCACCTATAATTACGGCTCGGTCTAAATCTTGTAAACTCCCGGCAACAATCTCACTTGCTGATGCGGAGCCTTCGTCAATTAAAACTACTAAAGGCAAATTCAAGGCGATAGGTTCCTCCATGGTCTTATACACATGATTTTCTTCTTTTACGCGCCCTTTTGTAAAAACAACTACTTGATTTTTAGGCACAAAGAAATTAACAATTTTTACCGCTTCTATTAAAAGTCCACCCCCATTGCCTCGCAAGTCAAGAATTAATTTTTCCATTCCCTCTTTTTGCATTTCAATTATTCCTTTTTTAACTTCTTCTGCTGCTGTTTGGGTAAAACTATTCAAGGACAAGTAGCCAATTTTATCTTTAATCAATCCAAAATACGGCACATCGGGAATTTTTATTTCGTCACGATTTATTTCAATTGTTTTTTTGCCCTCGTTCAAACGTTCTATACTTAATTTCACAACAGTGCCCTTTGGACCTTTTAAGGCATCCGAAACTTGATCGCTTGTTTTTTTAAACATCGTTTTCCCATCAATCTCCAATATTTTATCTCCTGCTCTCAAACCACTTTTTTGAGCAGGATTACCCTCATACGGTTCACTTATATAGGTGTAATCGTCTATTTTTTTAATTAATGCACCAATTCCTCCGTATTGACCAGTTGTCATTAATCGATAATCTTCGATATTTGACTCATGGTAATATACGGTGTAGGGATCTAGTTCTTTTAACATGGCATCGATAGCCACTTTAGATAATTTTCCAGGTTGAAGTTCATCGACAAAATACAGTTCGAGGTTTTCATAAATTTGGTCCATTAATTCCAAACTTTTTATAACTTCAAATCCATTAGATTGTGCTTTATATTCAGAAGAAAAAAGGAAAATAATGCTAAAAAGGCAGGCTTTAGCTAGGCAGTTTTTGTAATTCATTTTGTATTTTTAATAAACGATCAGTTATTTTTTGTTCAATTTCACTTGATTCTTTTTTTTCTCGGCTTATAAAAACCATTGCGATATTAAGGCTTAATCCTTTCAAAAGCAACAATTCTTCTAGCGGCGCTTTATTTTTTCTGATTCCTTCGCGCATGCATCGTTTGATGTAATTTCGTTCATGGGCTTGCTTAATAAATTTTTTGGGAACACTCACTAGTATTTTAAACGAATTTTCTTGGTCTGTAACGATTAGGTGGTAGGAAAGAAATGGGAATCCGTGGATTTTTTTGCCACTCTTAAAGACATCTTCAATCTTTTTTTTACTGCATAAACGGTACTGTTTTCCAAAGTTAAAGTTCATGCTTACAAATGTAATCAACTTGTGGCGACCTTATTCATTACCCTCAATTCATTTTTTGCTCCTATCGTCGTCTAAAGCGAGAGTTTCTATCCATGTTGATGCAATCGCTAAGTGTTCTGTTTTGGTAAGTAATTGGTCTCCTACTTTAAAATTTGTTTTGCTATTTATTAATTTTCCATTTAGTAAGGTAATCGAATAGCCACGTTGAAGTACGTTTTCGGGATTTAATACTTTTATGATACTTTCAAACGTAGTGATTTGCTCTGTTTCCAACCTCGTTTTTTGTTGTGCTGAACGCGCAATTCTAGCCTTAAGCTCGATGAGTGTCGATTGATATCGATCAAATTTATTTTTGGATGAACGACTTATATTTCCACCTAGGCTATCGATCTTATTGTGAGAATTATCAATTAGCTGATTACTTGAATAGCGAATTTTAGAAAAAAAAAGACGCATATCATTTCGACCTGAAAGCGTTATATTGGCCGTAAGTTGTTTCAATAATGTTGCCGCTGCCCTGAATTCGTTTTTGGCAGTAGAAAAGCAATGCTGACTTTTACTGGCAAGTGAATAAGAAAATTGCTTGAGTGCTAAATCATATTCTTTAAAATTCAAAAGTAGAAATTCAGCTAATTTAGTTGGTGTTATCGCGTGTCTGAATGAAACCATTTCGGCAACAGTTAAATTCGTTGAATGACCGATGCCTGTTAATACTGGGAGGGGAAACTCGGCGATATACTTGCAGAGTTCAAAATTATTGTAACAAGAAAGTCCCACTTCACCACCACCACCTCGAATAATTAAAACCACATCAAAATGATGTTGTACTTTTTCAACTTTTTGTAACGCTTTAATAATTGAATTAACAGCCACGTCGCCCTGCAGATAAGCAGAAAAGAGATGGGTTTCAAGGGTGTATAACGAACTCGCTTCCTCGAGCATTTGCATAAAATCAGACAGTCCTTTACTTGAAGCGGCAGAAATTATGGCAATTCGTTTTGGCAATAATGGAAACGGTCGGGATTGGTTGGCATTAATGATGCCTAATTTCGCCAATTTTCGTAGGGTTTCATCTCTTTCTTTTTGCAATTCACCAAGTGAAAAAGAGGGGTCGATATCGATTATTTGTAAACTTAGGCCGTATGCTTCATTGTAGACTATCTTTACACAAAGTAATAGATTGGTTCCTTCGCTCAATGGTTCTTTTACTACTTCAATAAAACGCCTGTTTATTTGGGCAAATTGGGTTTTCCAAATGTTACTGTTTATTTGAGCAACAATTTTATCTCCTTCTTTTTGAACCAATTCAGGGAAAGCATGACCACTTGGATATAAGTTTAATTTATGCATCTCCGCTTTTACCCAATAGGCACTATGATAGCGTTCCTCGATGGTTTTCTTAATAGAAGAAACAACTTGTTTAAGCGTAAATATTTGCCTTTCACTCATTTAATCAAGCACTCGTTTTTTGATTTTCAGCATCTAAGCAATTTTGCACTATTTCAATCGCATTAACGACTACATCACTGAGGGCTACAATGAAGGTGCCGTCTTGAGCAAGTGAAATGGCATGACGAATGGCATCTATTTCAAGATTGACCACCTCGTGAGTAGTTGTGCTGTCAGATTCGTTTATTCCTTCAATGATTAAATCAATAATTTCTTTTTCTGTTCTTCCTCGCAGGTACTTTTCCTGGCGGATGATAATGTGATTGAACATCCTTGCGGCTATGCGGCCACATTCTCTAATGTCGTCATCTCGCCGATCCCCAATGCCTGAAATAATACCGATTTTTCGGGAGGCCTCTACACTTTGTAAGAAATCTTCTATTCCACGGTAGCCTGTTGGATTGTGAGCAAAATCAATCATTACTTTAAACTTGGCGAATTTAAAGACATTCATACGTCCGGGAGTTTGAGCGGCTCCTGGCAGAAAGGATGCTAATGATAGCTTAATGTCTTCTATTTTGAATCCGTAAAGATAAGAGGCAAGTGTTGCAGCAAGCACATTGGCAATCATGAATTTGGCTTTTCCATTCATAGTTAACGGAATTACAGTCGCTCTTTCCACACGTATTTTCCAATCTCCTTTTTTTATCGTTACAAATCCGTTTTCATAAATAGCAGCTATTCCGCCGTTTTTACAATGTTCCTCTATTGCTGCATTATCTTCATTAAGGCTGAACAAGGCCACATTACAATCTAATTTAGCAGCTATTTTTAAGCAATATTCATCCTCTCCGTTAAGAACAGCCCAACCACCTTTTTTAATACTATTAACGACTACCGATTTTACCTTAGATAAATCGTTTAGGTCGTGGATATCACTTATTCCGAGGTGGTCTTCTTGAATGTTGGTAATAATTCCGATGTCACATCGACTAAAGCCTAATCCAGATCTTAGTATTCCCCCTCGAGCAGTTTCCAAAACAGCAAATTCCACATGGGGATCTTTTAGAATATATTCTGCTGAAACGGGGCCAGTGGTATCTCCTTTTTCCATCAGGTGATTTTGAATGTAAATTCCGTCTGAGGTAGTAAAGCCAACTCGGTATCCGTTATTTTTTACGATGTGCGCAATTAGCCTAGTAGTGGTTGTTTTACCGTTAGTTCCTGTAATGGCAATTATGGGGATGCGCGACGGTTTTCCTGGAGGATATAGCATGTCAATTACTGGCGAAGCAACGTTTCTTGGTAATCCTTCAGATGGCGCTAAGTGCATTCTAAAACCAGGTGCTGCATTTACTTCTAAGATTACGCCTCCGTTTTCCTTTAGTGATTGAGTTAAATTGGCTGCCATAATATCAATGCCGCAAATGTCTAAACCGATTATTCGAGATATTCTTTCCGACATAAAAATGTTTTCCGGGTGCATCATTTCGGTTACATCAATAGAAGTTCCGCCTGTGCTTAGGTTAGCAGTCGATTTTAAATAAACAACATCGCCTTTATCAGGCTTTGTATCAACGGTATAATTTCGTTTTGACAATAATTCTAAACTATCGCGATCTATTTCGATCTCGGTTAATACGTTTTCATGGCCGTAACCTCTTCTAGGGTCATCATTAACCTGTTTTATTAATTCGGTAATCGTTGATTTACCGTCTCCTACCACGTGCGCAGGTACTCTTTGCGCTGCAGCAACGATTTTATTATCGATAACTAGCACGCGAAAATCATGTCCTGTGATAAATCGTTCAACAATAACTTTTCGCGAATACTTTTGAGCATGCGTCAGACCTAAAAGCGCATCAGCCCAATTTGTTACGTTTATAGAGGCCCCCTTGCCGTGATTTCCATCAAGTGGCTTGAGGACAATTGGGTATCCTATGGATTTAATGGTTGTTTCTAAGTCCTCCTCATCGACACAAATTGATCCTTTGGCAACAGGTATTGAAGCAGCATCTAGCATTTTTTTTGTTTGCTCTTTATTACAAGCGATATCTACAGCAATATTACTCGTCATGCAGGTCATAGTCGCTTGAAATCGCATTTGGTTTATTCCATACCCCAATTGAATAAGTGAATTAGTGCCTAGTCTTATCCAAGGAATATCGCGCGCTTTTGCTTCATCTACGATACTGCCAGTGCTTGGACCTAAGCGAACTTTTTCGCGTATTTCACGCATTTTTTGAACCGTAGCTTGCAAATCATATTCATCGGCGTTAATTAAAGCATGCGCAATGTTAACCGATTCTTCGGCAGCAAAAACACCCACTTTTTCTTCTAGGTAATTAAAAACCACATTATAAATCCCGCTTGTTTTAGTTTCTCTTGTTCGTCCAAATCCAACGTCCATACCTGCCAATGTTTGTATTTCTAGCGCTATGTGTTCAATTACATGACCCATCCAAGTACCTTTATCGATGCGCATAAAGAATCCACCTCGGCATCCTTCCGAGCAACGATGAGTTATTAACGAGGGTAGCAGCTCTTCAATTCGTTGCCTAAATCCCGGGATTTTATTGGTTGGAAGTTCTTCTAACTCTTCCAAATCCAAACGCATTTGAATAAGTTTTTTTCGCTTTATACTCCATATGTTTGGCCCTTGTAGCGCCTGAATTTTTAAGATTTTCATGCTTTTAGTAGTTTTAAATGCAAATCGTTCAATGTTGATTTTCGAATCCCATATAATAAAGCCCTAAAATTATTTTAATTTCTTTTAAATCCCTAACTTTGTCTTCTTTTATAATTACATGGGCGTAAAAATATTTTCTGGGAGAGCATCGCAAAATTTAGCATTTCGAATTGCTGAGCATTTTGGCCTACCTTTAGGAGATGTGAACGTAACAGTTTTCAGCGACGGTGAATTTCAACCATCATTTGAAGAAACAGTTCGTGGTCAAGATGTGTTTATTGTTCAGTCAACGATGCCACCAACCGAAAATCTTTTCGAATTGCTACTCCTTATCGATGCGGCAAAAAGAGCATCTGCAAGAAAAATAATAGCCGTTATTCCTTATTTTGGTTTTGCGCGACAAGATAGAAAAGATAAACCCCGAGTTGCTATTGGCGCCAAGTTAGTTGCTAACATGCTTATTGCTGCTGGGGTTGATAGGGTAATGACAATGGACTTACATGCGGATCAAATTCAGGGCTTTTTTGAGGTGCCTGTCGATCACTTGTATGCATCAACGCTTTTCTTGAAAGAAATCAGTTCCTTTAACAATGAAAACTTGGTAATGGCTGCCCCAGATGTTGGCGGTGCGAAAAGAGCTAATTCGTATGCGAAAAATTTAAATTGTGGTCTAGCACTTTGCCATAAAAACAGGAAAAGAGCGAATGAAATTGCCGAAATGACGGTTATTGGAGATGTTAAAGGAAAAGATGTTATTATCATCGATGACATGTGCGACACAGCAGGGACATTAACTACAGCGGCAGATTTACTAATCGAAAAGGGAGCGCTCAGCGTTCGTGCTTTTTGTACGCATGCCGTACTCTCAGGACCTGCCTACGAGAGAATCACCAATTCAAGATTAACTGAACTTATTGTTACCGACACTATACCTTTGGCAAAATCAAATCCTAAGATACGCATAATTCCTGTCGCAGATTTGTTTTCTGATGTAATAAAAAGATTGATAAATAATGAATCAATAAGTTCACATTTTGTAATTTCTTAACTAAATAATAAATGAAAACAGCACAATTGAGCGGTTCGCTTAGAGCGAACGTAGGGAAAAAGGACGCTGCGCTTATCAGAAATGAAGGCCGCGTTCCATGTGTATTATACGGGCAAGGGTCCCAAACACATTTTTCGGTAAAACGTCAGGACATTGATAAAATCGTATTTTCACCTGAGGTGTATCAAGTCGAACTTGATATTGAAGGCAAAAAAGCCATTGGTATTATCCGTGAACTGCAACAACATCCGACCAAGGATACCATTCAACACGTTGACTTTTTTGAATTAAATGAGTCTAAGCCAGTAACTGTAAAATTACCGGTTCGAATCACTGGATCTGCACGTGGCGTATTAGCAGGTGGTCGTTTAATGCAAGTGTTCAGAACCTTGTCGTGTGTCGGCTTGCCAGCAGCTATTCCCGACGCGATTACCCTAGAAGTTTCCAAGTTAAAAATTGGGCAGTCAATAAGGGTAAATAGTATTTCAATACCGGGGATTACTTTTTTGGATCCTGCAAATGCAGTTGTTGTTTCGGTGAAAATGGCAAGAGGTGCTGTTAAACCAGCTGATGACGATGAGGAGGAAGCTGCCGAATAATTGGCTAAACATAAAAAATCAAACCCGTTAAATTTTTAACGGGTTTTTTTTTGTTTTTTATTTTAGGAAAGAAAAGCGATTACTTTTGTGGAATATAATTTAATAAAAAAACAGAAATGATTGAAGATGTTCTAAATGTATTTAAGATACAAGCAATAAATAGTGGCGCATCTACAGGCCAAAACTGGCTAAATACCGCAGGGGATAAGATTGAATCGTTTTCTCCAGTTGATGGGAAACTTATAGCGGCTGTAAATTCAGCAAGTGCAGCCGATTACAATTTAATTATCGAAAAGGCGCAAACAGCTTTTTTAGAATGGCGAACTATTCCGGCCCCCAAACGTGGTGAAATCGTAAGGCAGTTGGCAGAAAAAATTAGAATATACAAAGAGTCTTTAGGAAAACTTGTTTCTTACGAAATGGGTAAATCACTTCAGGAAGGTTTGGGAGAGGTACAGGAGATGATTGATATTTGTGATTTTGCAGTAGGCTTATCTCGCCAACTTTATGGTTTAACTATGCACTCTGAAAGACCAGGGCATAGAATGTATGAGCAATACCATCCGTTGGGAATTGTAGGAATTATTTCTGCTTTTAATTTTCCTGTTGCTGTTTGGAATTGGAATAGCGCATTGGCTTGGGTTTGCGGTGATGTTTGTGTTTGGAAACCATCAGAAAAGACTCCTCTTACGGCTTTAGCATGTCAATTTATTACGAATGAAGTCTTTAAGGCGAATGGCGTTCCAGAAGGGGTGTCTTCTTTGGTGATTGGCGATGCTGAAATTGGCAAGTTGATGGCAAATGATACACGCGTACCCTTAATTTCTGCAACAGGATCTACCCGAATGGGAAAAAGTGTTGGCGCTTTAGTTGGCGCAAGACTAGGAAGAGCGTTGTTGGAATTAGGAGGGAACAATGCAATAATCATTGCGCCTAGTGCCGACCTAAAAGTAGTTGTCCCTGGTGCTGTTTTCGGTGCTGTTGGCACTGCTGGACAAAGATGTACATCAACACGACGATTGATTATTCATGAAGAAATTTACGATAAAGTAAAAGACGCTATAGTGAAAGCGTATGGGCAACTAAACATTGGAGATCCGCTTGACGTTAATAATCATGTTGGGCCTTTAATCGATAAAGATGCGGTTAATAATTATTTGGAAGCCATCGAAAAAGCCAAAGCCGAAGGGGCAATCGCACTTATTGATAGCGAAGTGTTAACGGGACCACAATATACATCCGGTTGTTATGTGAAACCAGTAATTCTTGAAGCAAAAAACCATTATTCCATGGTTCAACACGAGACTTTTGCTCCGATTTTATATTTAATGAAGTATTCGGGGGAACTTTCGAATGCAATCAATCTTCAAAACAATGTTCCTCAAGGTCTTTCTTCTGCCATTATGACAAATAACCTCAAGGAAGCAGAAGCTTTTCTTGCTAATTCCGGATCTGATTGTGGCATTGCGAATGTGAATATAGGAACTTCTGGAGCCGAAATTGGAGGTGCTTTTGGAGGAGAAAAGGAAACAGGTGGAGGAAGAGAATCTGGTTCCGATGCTTGGAAAGTTTATATGAGAAGGCAAACGAATACGATTAATTATTCGGATAGTTTACCCTTGGCGCAAGGAATTAAATTTGATTTATAGTTTGTTTTTACATTACCATGGGGTATAACTAAAATGCCCCACAATTTCAGCACCAAATAAAACATCTTCCTTTTGGGGTCCGCAACAAATGTTGTGAACTATGTAATATCGATTTGT
>Ga0247831_1000985_pt1 | contig 57731 bp, 64 predicted proteins | sample LaCruzMarch2015__9_FD_192406 | JGI IMG/M metagenome (GOLD analysis project Ga0247831, IMG submission 192406) | Freshwater microbial communities from meromictic Lake La Cruz, Castile-La Mancha, Spain - LaCruzMarch2015_1m | ecosystem: Environmental > Aquatic > Freshwater > Lake | place: Spain...
GTGCAACCCGCTCCACCGCGCCCACCGCCACGATCAACGCCCCCGCGAGCACGGCCGCTGCAAACAGCGCCGCCCACATGATCAACGGCTCGCCGAACTGCGAGCCGATCAGCATCCGCGCGCCCAACCCCTCGATCGCCCCGGTCGGCAACTCGCCGACAATCGCGCCCACCAGCGACGCCGCAATCGCAACCTTCAGGCTGGCGAAAAAGAACGGCATCGAGGCCGGAAGCCGCAGCTTCCAGAACATCTGCGCCGGGCTGGCGGACCAGGTCCGCAACTGGTCGATCTGCATCTGGTCCGGGCTGCGCAGCCCCTTCACCATGCTGACCAGCACCGGAAAGAACGACAGATAGGCCGAAATGATCGCCTTCGGCACCATCCGGTCCTCGACCCCCGCCGCATTGGACAGAACCACGATCATCGGGGCCAAGGCCACGATGGGCACGGTCTGGCTGATCACCGCCCAGGGCATCACCGACAATTCCATCACCCGGAACCGCACGATCGACACCGCCAGCGCTACCCCCACCGCGATCCCCAGCACGAAGCCATAGAAGGTCGCCTGCAGCGTCACCCAGGCGTGATAGACCAGACTGCGTTTCGAGGTGACCGCCTGTCCCGCCACCCCCTTCCACACTTCCGCCGCCACCTGATGCGGCGCGGGCAGCACCGGCCGGGCCTGCGTCATCGTCTGCCCGACCATCTGGACAAACGTCACCGGTGTGCCCGCCCGCGCCGCCTGATCCTGAACCCAGGGCGCATTCATCCAGACCGCCGCCGCATACCACAGCGCGAAGATCATCGCGACCACGCTCAGCACCGGCACGGCCCGCCTCACGCCCCCGCCCCCTTCCAACTGGCCCAAATATCCGCGGGGGAGTCGGGGCCCTTCGCCCCGACGGGGGCGGCAGCCCCCGCTTCTCCCGCCGGCCCGCACGCAGCCATCTGTCCGCCACACGCACACCCGACACAGGCCTTGCGCCGATCAGTCATCCGAATGCCCCGCCCGCAAACCGTCCCGCACCCGATGCGCAATCGCGATGAAGTCCCGGCTGTCGCGGATGTCCAGCGGCCGTTCCTTTGGCAAAGGGCTGTCGATGACATCGGTGATCCGCCCCGGTCGCGGCGACATGACGACGATCCGGGTCGAAAGATAGACCGCTTCCGGGATCGAATGGGTGACGAACAAGATCGTCTTTTCCGTTCTGTTCCAGAGCCGCAGAAGTTCTTCGTTCAACCGGTCCCGCACGATCTCGTCCAACGCGCCAAAGGGTTCGTCCATCAAGAGGATATCCGCATCGAAGGCCAGCGCGCGCGCGATCGAGGCGCGCTGCTGCATGCCGCCCGAAAGCTGCCAGGGGTATTTGTTGGCAAAGCCAGAAAGCTCGACCAGGTCCAGCACCCGGGCCACCCGCGCCTCTTGCTCGGATCGCGAGAACCCCATGATCTCCAGCGGCAACCGGATGTTGCCCGCAATCGTCCGCCACGGATAAAGCCCCGCCGCCTGGAACACGTATCCATAGGCCCGGGCTCTTCGCGCCTGTTCGGCGCTCTTCCCGTTCACGCTCAGCCGCCCCGCTGTCGGGGCTTCCAGGGCCGCCACGCAGCGCAGGAACGTCGTCTTGCCGCACCCCGAAGGTCCGATGAACGACACGAATTCGCCTTTCCTGATCACCAGGTTGACGTCTTTCAGCGCCTGAACCGGCCCGTCATCGGTCTGAAACGTCAGATTGACGTCCACCGCCTCGATCACCGGGGCGGCCATGTTCTGGGTGTCCTTCATGCCCGACTTCCGGTATTTTTGCGGCACAGCAAGGGGGAATCCGATGTCGTCATGCCGCAAACTCCGCCCCGAGGGCCACTTTTCTGGAAAGCAGGGCTTTACCTACAACGAGGGGATATCCTTGGAAACCGTGGGGTCGCAGGCGATCTGCATGCACCTGCTGACCATCCCGCCCGGCGGTCGGGCCCGGGCGCACAAACATGCGACGCATGAAACCGCGATCTACTGCATCGCGGGCACCAGCCGGATGTATTGGGGCCGCACCCTTGAAAACGTGATGGATATCGAACCGGGTGATCTGCTGTACATCCCCGCAGACATGCCGCACCTGCCGATGAACGTGGGCGACATTCCAACCACCGCCGTCATCGCCCGCACCGACCCGAACGAGCAGGAAAGCGTGGTGTTGCTGCCCGACCTCGAACATCTGGTTCCCTGACATCACACCCCGCTTGTCGGGATGCCGGTTCGCACCACCGGGCGCGGCGCGGTCAGGTCCTTCCACTGGCTCAGCGCCCGGTTGACCGCCCCGTTCGGGGGCCGCGCCACGAACTGGCCGTGGCCTTCCTGGGTTTTCACCGCCCCGTCGTCGATGGAGACATGGCCCCGCGACAGCACGAACCGGGGCAGTCCCTTGACCGTCTTGCCTTCGAACACATTGTAATCAATCGCGGACTGCTGCGCCGCCGCCGTGATCGTCTTGGACTTTTCCGGGTCCAGCACCACCAGATCGGCATCCGCCCCCACCAGAACCGCGCCCTTTTTCGGATAGCAGTTCAGGATTTTCGCGATGTTGGTGGACGTCACCGCGACGAACTCATTCATCGTCAACCGTCCCATCGCCACGCCATGGGTCCACAGCATCGGCAACCGATCCTCCAACCCCCCGGTGCCATTGGGAATTTTCGTGAAATCTCCCACCCCGAACCGCTTCTGCGCCGTCGTGAAGGCACAGTGATCTGTCGCCACCACCTGCAACGACCCCGCCGCGAGGCCCGCCCATAGCGAGTCCTGATGCCGCTTGTCACGGAACGGCGGCGACATGACCCGTTGCGCCGCGTGGTCCCAGTCGGGGTTGCGATACTCAGAGTCGTCCAGAGTCAGATGCTGGATAAGGGGTTCTCCATAGACCCGCTTTCCATTCATCCGCGCCCGGCGGATCGCCTCGTGCGCCTCCTCGCAGGACGTATGCACGATGTAAACCGGCACCCCCGCCATGTCGGCAATCATGATCGCGCGGTTGGTCGCCTCGCCCTCCACCTCGGGGGGGCGCGAAAACGCATGCGCCTCGGGGCCAGAGTTCCCCGCCGCCATCAGCTTGCGCTGCAACTCGGCCACCACATCGCCGTTCTCGGCATGGACGAACGGCATCGCCCCCAACTCGGCACAGCGGGTGAACGAGGCGAACATCTCGTCATCATTCACCATCAACGCGCCCTTGTAGACCATGAAGTGCTTGAAGGTGTTGATCCCCGCCTCGGTCACGGTCTTCATGTCGTTGAAAACCTGCTCCCCCCACCAGGTGATCGCCATGTGATAGGAATAGTCGCAGGACGCCCGGCCCGACTTGTTGTGCCACATCTGCATGGCATCCATCAGCCCCTGCCCCTGCCCCGGCAGCACGAAATCCACCACCATCGTGGTGCCGCCAGACAAAGCCGCCCGCGTGCCGGATTCGAAATTGTCGGCGGAATAGGTGCCCATGAAGGGCATCTCCAGATGCGTATGCGGATCAATCCCGCCGGGCATCACATAGCACCCCGTGGCATCGAGTTCGGTGCCACCTTTGAGGTTCGGGCCGATGGCAGTGATGATGCCGCTGTCGCTCTGGACATCGGCCTTGTAGGTCAGGTCGGCGGTGACGATGGTGCCGTTGCGGATGGTGGTGGTCATTTGTCGACTCCTCTAGTCATGTCAATGGTTGGCACGACGAACCAGTAATTCACCGCAATAAAAGCAAAAGCGATGAAGGCAAATAGCAGAGCTGCATTAAACACTTTCGCTGCACGCTTTACAGCTAAGTCATTGTCCAAAATGGATTTATCGTTCCGAGAAATGATGCCCGAAATCGCATATCCTTCGTAGTTCGGCTGCAAGTATTTGACTAGTTCACCCGAACTTGAACCACCGCCATAGAGCCTAGTGGGTTTAGCGGAGTAAACGCTAAGCATGGTAGAGACAAACAGGAACGCAATCGAAATCTTTGAAAGTGCGCCACCACTTTCGTTGTTTGATGGGTCAATCATCAAAACAAATACAACCATGAGAAGTCCAGCAAAGGTCATTGCGCGTTGATCTGCGGCGGTTGACATTGCCAATTGATCAGCAATCCTCATTTCTGTTTGGCGAAGCACTTCCTGAAGCACCTCTGGTGTGGTAGCCTCGCCGAGATAGATATTCTGGATCGGGATTTCAGTCGTGTCTGACAAAGGTCAAGCTCCTCCCCCGCCGCCGCCGCCACCGCGGCCCGAGCCAATCATCAAATGGGAACCGCCAGTAAAGCGGTAGATCATTCTCACCCCACCACCCCCGCCACATCAGGATGGGCGTGCAGCAGCACGTCCGCCCCCGTACCATTCCAAACGAGACAGATTTTCAATCCGTTGGGACTGGAGCGCCGGACTTGGCGATCAGACCTCGACCAAACCGAGCCGACGTTCGATGCGTTCGATGCGCAGGTCCATCCGGTCCATCCGGTTGGACAGGCTTGCATATTGCATTTCCAGAATGCCCAGCCGTTCCTTGACCTCATGGATGTCATCAATAATCCGCGACAGAGTCGACTGCATGCTCTTGAGCGTTTCAAAGAGCAATTCATTGGTGACTTCTGCGCGTTTATCGGCTGCCATTGCACCCCCCCCATGTCATCGAAACATAGCGCAAAACTGGTCAAGAAACCACCCCCGCCACATCCAGCACCGCGTGCAGCAGCACATCCGTCCCCGCCGCCGCCCAACCTTCCGAAATCTCTTCGGCCTCGTTGTGGCTCAAGCCCCTCACGCAGGGGCACATCACCATCACCGTCGGCGCCACCCGGTTGATCCAGCAGGCATCGTGCCCGGCGCCCGAGATGATGTCCATGTGGGGATGGCCCAGCCGTTCCGCGGCCCTCCGCACGACCGCCACCAGACCCGAATCGAAGGTCACCGGGTCGAAGTGGCCGACGTCTTCGATCGCACAGCCCAAGCCCAGTTCCGCCGCCACTGCATGGGCCGCCCGCATCACCTCGGCCTTCATCGCGTCCAATTTTCCCTGCTCGGGGCTGCGGATATCGACCGTGAACACCACCTTGCCCGGGATCACGTTGCGCGAGTTCGGGTGCACGAACATCTGCCCGACCGCGCCCACCGCGCCCGGCTGATGCGCCATCGCGATCTGGTGGACGCGTTCGACCACCCGCGCCATTCCCAGCCCCGCATTGACCCGCATGTTCATCGGCGTGCTGCCGGTATGCGCGTCGCGCCCCGTCAGCGTCACCTCCAGCCACCAAAGCCCCTGCCCGTGGGTGACGACGCCGATGGTCTTGCCCTCGGCCTCCAGGACCGGGCCCTGTTCGATGTGCAATTCGAACATCGCGTGGATCTTTCGCGCCCCCACCACCTCGGAGCCCACCCAGCCGATCCGGGCCAGTTCGTCGCCGAAGGCCTTCCCCTCCGGGTCGCGCCGCGCATAGGCATAGTCCTGCGAATGGATGCCCGCGAACACCCCGCTCGCCAGCATCGCGGGTGCAAAGCGCGCGCCCTCTTCATTCGTCCAGTTGGTCACCACGATGGGGTGCCGCGTCTTGATCCCCAGATCGTTCATCGACCGGATCACCTCCAGCCCGCCCAGCACCCCCAGCACACCGTCATACCGGCCACCGGTGGGCTGGGTGTCCAGATGCGAACCGATATAGACCGGGTCCAGATCCTCGGTCCCCGCCCGCGTGGCGAACATGTTGCCCATGGTGTCGACGCCCATCGTCAGGCCCGCCTCGGCACACCAGCGGGCGAACAGATGACGCCCCTGATTGTCGGCATCGGTCAGGGTCTGTCGGTTGCACCCCCCCGCAACCCCGGGGCCGATCTGCGCCATCCGGTCCAGACTGTCCCACAACCGCGCGCCGTCGATCCGCAGATTTTCGCCCGCTGCCGCCATCGTATTCTCCCTGTCGGTCGGAGTCTTTCCCGCCCTGTGCAGCGACTCGTTTTATGAGTATCTTTTCAAGATCAACGCTATACCGCCAGCCCCCCCGGTCAACGGAAATTTGTCGGATCACAGGGCTGTCCGCCCTGCATGGCTGATTGCCATCCCGACACAGACTCCGGTGATGATGCAGCAGGCATCCGGACAACGGTCTCGTGCGGTGGTGCCAGAAGCATCGCGACCATCTGACCGGCACAACTGACCGTTGAGAATACCGGGAAATTCTACTAAAGTAGTAACCAAATTTGTTTCATCGATGTGCCGATCCCTTTTCAACAGGAGTTTGCATGCCATCCCTTCACATTTTCAATGATGCAGATACGACTGCCGACCGTCACAGTTCGACCCGGGACATGCCCGGCCCCCTGACCCGGATCGGGTGCGCCGACGTGGTAGCGTTTGGTCGCGCGCTCAGATCGCTCTGGTCGGTCGGCAGCAGGTTCGACCGGATCGCCATCGACACCCATGGCGGCGCGGGCAAAATCTCGTTTGGCAAAGACACTGTGACAACGGATTGGTGGAAGCATGCGCAAACCAACGCCGAGACCGCGCTTGGGACCAACGGCGGGCACCTGCTCTTTTCGGGCTGCAATGTTGCCGAAACAGATGCGGGCTGGAGGTTCCTGACCGAGGCGGGGCGCTGCATCTTCAAAGGTGTCGCGGGCAGGGTTACCGGCTGGACCTCTATAGGGTTCGCCAACCCGATCAGCGGGCATACGCTGCATCTTTGGGGCAACGTGCGGACGGTGTTTCTGGCAGCCGACGGTAACGTCGTCGAATACTTCGAAAAGTAGGGCAACGGATCTCGGGGCCGGTACAAGGCAATTGACAACCTGTCGGGCAGGCAACAGGTTACCGTGAAGATCACAAGCAGGGCTGCTCATGGACATCGCCGACCTGCAGGACGAAGCCGCCCGTCTGATCTTCGAGCGGTTCGATGAGGATACCGCGCTGGAACTCGGGATCGCTCTGGTCGAAAGGGCTTGGGCCGACGCGCTTCCGGTGGTGATCGACATCCGCACCGCCAACCGCACCCTGTTCCATGCCGCCCTGCCGGGGTCGAGCCCGGACAACGACGACTGGGCGCGGCGGAAATCGGCGACGGCGCTGCATTTCCAGAAATCCTCGCTGCAAGTCGGCACCGAGTTGCGCGCCGACAGCCGCAGTCTGGAGGATCAGGGCCTGCCCGCGTCGGGCTATGCCGATCATGGCGGCGCGGTGCCGGTGCGGGTTGCCGGGGTGGGCGTCGTGGCGGTCGCGACGGTTTCAGGGTTGCCGCAGGCCGAGGATCACGCGCTGGTGGTGCTGGCGATGGATCAGATCATCGCGACGCAGGCCGGCCAAAGGGCCGAAACAGCTTAGGCGAATCTGCGGATTGCTGATAGCTTCCAACGCGGGCAGGAGACGTGGCGGAGCATCCAGCGGCGCACGGCAGAGCATTGATCTCCACGCAGAATGGGAGACAGGACTTGGCTTCCTTGCATCTCTTCAGCAATACCGACGAACGCGGCGATGTGGCCTCTTCGATCCGGATCATGCCGTCCCCGATGACCCGGGTCGGCTGTGCCAATTTCGGCGACTTTCAATGTGCGATGCTGGGTTTCGCCGGGCGCGGCGACCGGTTTGACCGCATCGCCATCGACACCCACGGCAATCCCGGTTTGATCAGCTTTGGCAAGGAAGGCCTCGACGCGGGCACCTTCGTCAATTTCTCGCGTCAGATCATCGTGCCGCTCTGCGATCCCGGGGCGCATGTCTACTTTTCGGGCTGCAACGTGGCGGAAGGAGACGAAGGCTGGGGCTTTCTGCGTGCGGCTGGATACTTCTTCCTGCGCGGATCGGGCGGACGGGTGTCGGGCTGGACATCGCTAGGCTTCACTCAGGGTCTGTTCGATACCGGCCACACTTACCATCTTTGGGGCAAGGTCCGCACGGCCTATTGCGGGGCGGACGGGCAATGCATCGGCTACGCCGAGAAGTAGGTCACTTCACTTCAACTCGACCTCGACAAAACTCATCCCCGGCCCGTCGCAGATCACGTTATGCTCAACGCCTTCCCGGCGGCGATAGGCGGTGCCGGCAGGGATCAGCACGCGCCGCGACCCGCCGCCCGGTTCCTCCAGCAGCATCGGGCAATCGGTCAGGGTCGTTATCACATAGTCATGCCCGTGGCGATGCCAGCCGGTTTCGGCCCCCGCGCCAAAGTCGAACCGGGTGACCCGCACCCGGTCGTCATCAATCAGGACGGTGGCGGTGCAAGCTTGCCTCATGTCTGCGGCCCCCCGAGCCGCCCGCCGATGTCGGCGCTTTGGTGAATGAAGTCGATGATCGCGATCTCGGCCAACCCTTCGACAAAGATGACGTAATGCTGCCCGGCCCGAATGAACCGCAGATCCTGATCAAGGTCAGCGGCAAAGTGGTTCCGGCAGGATTGATGCGGGACACGGCCTTCAGCCACGTCCCGACAGCGGTCAAGCAGCGTCTGGACATAGGTCTTGCCGCGACTTGCGCCAAATGTTCTGCGGGAATACTGCGCAATCTCGTCCAGACTGCGCTCCGCCCGGAACGACAGGCGAAACGCTTTCATTCGTCGGCAAAATGCTTGTCAAAGATTCTGGCAAATACCGCTTCGGCGTCGATCGTCTCGCCCCGCCGGACCTGCTCCAACCCTTCCAGCACACCGGCCTTGGCCTGTTCCCAGACCTCTTCCTCGCGCTGCAGCCGCCGCAACCCTTCGCGCAGGACTTCCGACGCATTCTGGTAGGTGCCGCCCGCCACCATGCGGTCGACGAATTGCGACTGCTGGTCGGTCAATACGACGTTGCGGGTGACCATCGGCGTCTCCATGCGTTTGGCATACTATGCCACCGGCCCGGCCAGGGGTCAAGGCGACCGGGTCAGTTCAGCGTCTCCAGCACCCCGCGCAGCGTGCCGATCAGATGGTCGATCTGGGCCTTCTCGATGATCAGCGGCGGGCTCATCGCGATGATGTCGCCGGTGGTGCGGATCAGGATGCCTCTGTCATAGGCGGCGAGGAACGCGCTGAACGCCCGCTTGGTCGGCTCGCCCGGGATCGGGTCCAGTTCCACTGCGCCGATCAGACCCAGGTTGCGGATGTCGATCACATGCCGGGTGCCACGCAACGAGTGCAGCGCCTCTTGCCAATAGGGCGCGAGGGCGGCGGCGCGTTCGAACAAGCCTTCCTCCCTGTAGGTGTCAAGGCTAGCGATGGCGGCAGCGCAGGCGATGGGGTTGCCGGAATAGGTATAGCCGTGGAACAGCTCGATCATGTGTTCGGGGCCCTGCATGAAGGCATCATGCACCGCCGCCGTGGTCAGGACAGCGCCCATCGGGATCACGCCGTTGGTCAGGCCCTTGGCCGTGGTCATCATGTCGGGAACGACATCGAAATACTGCGCGGCAAAGGGGGCACCAAGGCGGCCGAACCCGGTGATCACCTCGTCGAAGATCAGCAGGATGCCGTGCTTTTTCGTGATTGCCCGCAGCTTCTCCAGATATCCCTTGGGCGGCAGGATCACCCCGGTCGACCCCGCCACGGGTTCCACGATCACCGCCGCGATTGTTTCGGCCCCGTGCAATGCCACGATCCGCTCCAGCTCGTCGGCGAGGTTGGCTCCATGCTCCGGCTGGCCCTTGGAATAGCTGTTCAGGCTGGGCAAATGGGTGTGCGGCATGTGGTCCACCCCCGCCAGCAGGGTGCCGAACATCTTGCGGTTGTTGACGATGCCGCCGACCGAAATGCCGCCGAAGTTCACCCCGTGATAGCCGCGCTCGCGCCCGATCAGCCGGGTCCGCGCGCCGTCGCCCCGCGCCCGATGATAGGCGATGGCCAGCTTCAGCGCGGTTTCGACCGATTCTGAGCCGGAATTCGTGTAGAACACATGTTCGATGCCCTTGGGCGCGATGTCGATCAGCCGGTTCGCCAGTTCGAACGCGATCGGGTGGCCCATCTGGAAGGCAGGCGCGTAATCCATCTCGCCCGCCTGATGCGCGATGGCTTCGGTGATCTTCGGGCGGCAATGCCCGGCGTTGCAGCACCACAGACCCGCCGTGCCGTCCAGCACCTGACGGCCATCGCTGGTGGTATAGTGCATGTCGCGCGCCGCCACGAACATCCGGGGCGATTTCTTGAACTGGCGATTGGCGGTGAACGGCATCCAGAAGGCGTTCAGGTCGTTCGGGGTGGGTTTGCGGTCCAGCGCCATCACAGGGTCCCTTCGGGTGCGCGGTTTGATCAAACCGACGCTAGCAAGCCCGCCCCGGCACGGCAAGGCCGCAGCCCGCGAAAGCCCGTTTGCATCCTGCCCGGGAATGCGTCAGATTTTCGCTCCGTGCCCTGTTTTGGAACATCCGCCGATGACCCGCCCGATGAGCCGCATCCAGGCCCGAAACTCGCAGACCATCCTCGACGCGGCGCTGGATGTGTTTTCGGCACATGGGTTCCGCGGGGCCACGCTGGACCAGATCGCCGATGTGGCGGGTATGTCGAAGCCCAATTTGCTGTATTACTTCGCCTCGAAGGAGGCGATCCACACCGCCCTGCTGTCGGGCCTGCTGGACACCTGGCTCGATCCGCTGCGCGACCTGGACCCCGAGGGCGATCCGGTCGCCGAGGTGATGGGCTATGTCCGCCGCAAGCTGGACCTCGCGCGGGACTATCCGCGCGAAAGCCGTCTGTTCGCCAACGAGATGCTGCAGGGTGCACCCCGGATGAAGGCGGCCATCGAAACCGACCTCAAGGCGCTGGTCGATGACAAGGCGCGGGTGCTGACCGGCTGGATGGATCAGGGGCGGATCGCGCGGGTGCATCCCGTCCACCTGATCTTCTCGATCTGGGCGCTGACCCAGCACTATGCCGATTTCGACGTGCAGGTCCGCGCCGTGCTGGGGCCCGGCCATGACCCGTTCGCCGAGGCGGGAGAGTATCTGGAAACCCTGTTCACCCGGCTGCTGTCGCCGCCCTGAGGGCGGAGCGGCGACAAAAGGGCTATTCGGCGGCGGCCTTGGCGGACGGATTGTTCGGATGCGTCGTCCAGTTGGCATAATCGGTCACCGGCTTGCCGGTTCGCACGTCCACCGCGCCCTTGGGCAGTTCGACCATGGTGATGCAATCCTCGACCGGACAGACGTTGACGCACAGGTTGCAGGCCACGCATTCGGCGTCGATCACCTCGAACACCCGGCCCGGCTTCATCGCGATGGCCTGGTGGCTGGTATCCTCGCAGGCGGCGTAGCAGCGCCCGCACTTGATGCAGGCGTCTGGGTCGATCCGGGCCTTGGTGACATAGTTCAGGTTCAGATGCTGCCAGTCGGTCACGTTGGGCACCGCGCGGCCCACCAGGTCGGACAGGGCCATCTCCTTGGCGTCGAGATATTCCGACAGGCCCGAGATCATCTCGGACACGATCCTGAACCCATAGGTCATCACGGCGGTGCAGACCTGCACGTTGCCCGCACCAAGCGCCATGAATTCCGCCGCGTCGCGCCAGGTGGTAACCCCGCCGATCCCGCTGATCGGCAGGCCAAAGGTGGCGGGGTTGCGGGCAATCTCGGACACCATCGACAACGCGATCGGCTTCACCGCCGGGCCGCAATACCCGCCGTGTACGCCCTTGCCGTCGATCATCGGTTCCGGGCTGAAGTGGTCGAGGTTGACGGAAGTGATCGAGTTGATCGTGTTGATCAGGCTGACCGCATCCGCTCCGCCGCGCTTAGCCGCTTCGGCCGGTTTGCGGATGTCGGCGATGTTGGGGGTCAGTTTCACGATGCAGGGCATCCGCGAGTATTGCTTGACCCAGCGGGTGACCATCTCGATATATTCCGGCACCTGGCCCACCGCAGACCCCATACCGCGTTCCGACATGCCGTGCGGGCAGCCGAAGTTCAGTTCCACCCCGTCGGCCCCGGTATCCTCGATGCGGGCGAGGATGTCGCGCCACGACTCCTCGTCGCAGGGCACCATCAGGCTGATCACCATCGCGCGGTCGGGATAGTCGCGCTTGACCGCCTTGATCTCGCGCAGGTTCACCTCCAACGGGCGGTCGGTGATCAGCTCGATGTTGTTCATCCCCAGCAGGCGGCGGTCGGCCCCCCAGATCGCGCCATAGCGCGGGCCGTTGACGTTGACCACCGGCGGGCCTTCGGACCCGAGGGTTTTCCACACAACCCCGCCCCAGCCGGCCTGAAAGGCGCGGCGGACGTTGTATTCCTTGTCGGTGGGCGGCGCGCTGGCCAGCCAGAACGGGTTGGGGGATCTGATGCCGATGAAATCCGAGGTCAGGTCGGCCATGTCATACCCCCATCAAGGCAAGGTGAATGTCTTCGGCCGCATCGCGCCCCTGCGCCACCGCCGTCACTGTCAGATCATCGCCGCCGGTGGCGCAATCGCCGCCCGCCCAGATGCCGGGAACGGATGTCCGCCCGGCCCCCGAGATGGCGATCTTGCCGCCGTCGACCGCCAGGCCTTCGGGCGCGCCCGCCAGAGTTTGCCCGATCGCCTTGAACACCTGATCGGCCTTCAGGCGGAACCTTTCGGGGCCCATCGTCAGTCCCTGCGGTCCTTCCTCGGTATAGGCGAATTCGACCCCGGTCACCGCGCCGTTGCCCAGAACCGCCACCGGAGCGGCGTTGGTCACGATGCGGACCCCGGCGCTGGTCGCATGGTCCTGTTCAAAGCCCGACGCGCCCATCCGGCCCTGCCCCCGGCGATAGACGATGGTCACCGTTTCGGCCCCCAGCAGTTTCGACTGCACCGCCGCATCGACCGCCGTCATCCCGCCGCCGATCACCACCACATCGCGGCCCACCGGCACGGCGGCCTTGTCAGGCGCCTGCCGCAACTCGGCGATGAACTCGACGGCATCGCGGACCCCGTACCGGTCTTCGCCCGCCGTCCGCAAGGCGTTCACCCCGGCCAGACCGATGCCCAGGAACACCGCATCATGGGCCGCCTGCACCTCTGCCAGGGTCACATCCCGCCCCAGAGCCTTGCCCTGCTCGATCCGGATGCCGCCGATCTGCAGCAGCCAGTCGACCTCGGCCTGGGCGAAACCGCCCGTGGTCTTGTAGGTCGCGATGCCGAATTCGTTCAGCCCCCCCGGTTTCGACCGGGCATCATAGATCACCACGTCGTGGCCCTTCATCGCCAGCCGATGCGCGCAGGCCAGACCCGCCGGACCCGCGCCCACCACCGCGACCGACTTGCCGGTGGCGGCGGCGCGGCGAAACGGATGCACGCCCGTCGCCATCAGGCCATCGGTCGCAAACCGCTGCAGCCGCCCGATTTCCACCGGCCTGCCTTCCGCCGCTTCGCGCACGCAGGCCTCTTCGCACAGCGTTTCCGTCGGGCAGACCCGCGCGCACATGCCGCCCAGGATGTTCTGCGCAAAAATCGTCCGGGCGGCGGCATCGGGTGTTCCGGTCGCGATCTGCCGGATGAACAGCGGGATGTCGATGCCGGTCGGGCAGGCCGTCACGCAGGGCGCATCGTGGCAGAAATAGCAGCGATCCGCCGCAACCCTTGCCTCGTGCCGGTCAAGGGGGGGGGTGTGGTCGTCGAAGTTCCGGTCATACAGGTGGGCGGGCAGACGCCCCGGCACCACGCCGGGCGTAAGCGGGCTGTTCGACACGATGTTTCTCCCGGTTGGTCTTTTGGAAAAGGCTGCCACAGGTCAATTTTTTTATCAAACGGTAAATTCCAAAGAAGTGCCCAACCGCGCAACAGGCGCTTTTCACCCCATGCGGCCTGACGTATAAGCGGGCAGCAGCCGTGCGGCACATCGGCCCATGCAGGTCAGACAACCGGCCAGAAGCCATCAGAGGACGCCATGAGCAAACATTCCGCCGAAGCCGACGTCGCCTTCATTTCCGCCCTGGCAGAGTTGTTGAACACCAACGACCTCACCGAATTGTCGGTCAAGCGCGAGTATGGGGCCGATGACCGTCTGGAGGTGCGCGTCGTCAAGCAGGCCAACATCGTGCAGGTGGCGGCTGCGGCCCCCGTGGCCCCTGCGCCCGTCATTGCCGCAGCGCCCGCCGCCGCCGGAGCAGCACCGGTGGCCAACGAAGACCCGGCCCAGCATCCTGGCGCAGTCACCTCGCCGATGGTCGGCACGGTCTATCTGTCCGCCGAACCGGGGGCCGCGCCGTTCGTCGGCGTTGGCGCGACGGTCACCGAAGGCCAGACCGTCCTGATCATCGAGGCGATGAAGACGATGAACCACATTCCCGCCCCGCGCGCCGGAGTGGTCCGGCGGATCCTCGTCGCAGACGGCAACCCGGTCGAATACGGTGCCCCCCTGATGATCATCGAGTGAGCCCCATGTTCGAGAAAATCCTGATCGCCAACCGGGGCGAGATTGCCCTTCGCGTGATCCGCGCCTGTCAGGAGATGGGGATCAAATCGGTGGCGGTGCATTCCACCGCCGACGCCGACGCAATGCATGTGCGGATGGCGGATGAATCCGTCTGCATCGGCCCGGCGGCGGCGCATGCGAGCTATCTGTCCAAGGCCGCGATCATTTCCGCCTGCGAGATCACCGGCGCGCAGGCCGTGCATCCGGGCTATGGCTTCCTGTCCGAAAACGCCGCGTTCGCACAGGCGCTGGAGGATCACGGCATCACCTTCATCGGCCCCAAGGCCGAGCATATCCGCATCATGGGCGACAAGATCACCGCCAAGGAAACCGCCAAGGCGCTTGGCATTCCTGTGGTGCCGGGGTCGGATGGCGGCGTGGCGGATTTCGAGTCCGCGATCGGGGTTGCGGCGGGCATCGGGTTTCCGGTGATCATCAAGGCGACGGCGGGCGGCGGCGGGCGCGGCATGAAGGTCGCGAAAAACCCCGAGGAACTGGAAATAGCCTTTCGCACCGCCCGCGCCGAATCCAAGGCGGCGTTCGGCAACGACGAGGTCTACATCGAGAAATACCTGCAAAAGCCGCGCCACATCGAAATTCAGGTGTTCGGGGATGGCGAGGGCGGCGCGGTGCATCTGGGCGAGCGGGACTGTTCGCTGCAGCGCCGCCACCAGAAGGTGTTCGAAGAGGCCCCCGGCCCGGTCATCACGCCCAAACTGCGGGCGATGATCGGCAAGGTCTGTGCCGATGCGATTTCCAAGATCAACTACATCGGCGCGGGCACGATCGAGTTCCTGTATGAGGACGGCGAGTTTTTCTTCATCGAGATGAACACCCGCCTGCAGGTCGAACATCCGGTGACCGAAGCCATCTTCGGCGTCGATCTGGTGCGCGAGCAAATCCGGGTGGCAGCCGGGATGGGGATGTCGTTCACCCAGGGCGAGCTGGAAATCAACGGCCACGCCATTGAGGTGCGCATCAACGCCGAAAAGCTGCCGAATTTCGCCCCCTGCCCCGGCCGGGTGCGGATGTTTCATGCCCCCGGGGGTCTGGGCGTGCGGATGGACAGCGCGCTTTACTCCGGCTACACGATCCCGCCCTATTACGACAGCCTGATCGGCAAGCTGATCGTGCATGGCCGTGATCGCCCCGAGGCGCTGGCCCGCCTGCGCCGTGCCCTCGGCGAATTGATCGTCGACGGCATCGACACCACGGTGCCGCTGTTCGAGGCGCTGCTGAACGAGCCGGATATCCAGAACGGCGATTACAACATCCACTGGCTGGAAAAATGGCTGGAAACCCAGTTCGGCTGAGGTGAGCGAGCAGATCACCCCGGCCCTGCTGCTGCGCGCCTATGCGATGGGCCTGTTTCCGATGGCCGAAACCCGGGACGACCCGGACATCCACTGGGTCGACCCGCGTCAGCGCGGAGTGCTGCCGTTGGATAAATTCCACATCTCGCGCAGTCTTCGGCACCGGATCCTGACCTGGAATTGCACGATCCGAACCGACAGCGATTTCGCCGGGGTGGTGGACGGGTGCGCCGACCGCGCCGAGACGTGGATATCGTCCCGCATCCGTGCGTTGTATCTGGGCCTGCACGCGATGGGGCATGCCCACAGCCTGGAGGTGTGGGAAGGCTCCGACCTGGTCGGCGGCACCTATGGCGTGGTGCTGGGGTCGGCGTTCTTCGGCGAAAGCATGTTTTCGCGGCGCACCGATGCCAGCAAGGTGGCGCTGGCCTGGCTGACGCATCGGTTGCGCTCGGGCGGCTTCACCCTGTTCGACACCCAGTTCCTGACGCCGCATCTGGCCAGCCTCGGCGGTGTCGAAGTGCCGCGGGCCATCTATCAGCGCCTGCTGCACGCCGCGGTGCAACGGCCCGCCCTGTTCGACCCGCCCGGCTATTGCCCGACGGCGGCGGAAGTGTCGCAGCGCAGCACCCAGACGTCATAGCGCGGGTGGTCCAGCGCCGACAGCGCCGGTGAGGACGCCACCATCCAGCCCGAAAACACCGGATCGGACGTGGCGGAGTCGTGGATCGTCAGATGCGCCTCGGCTTCGGACGCGGGGTCTTCGACGCGATAGCGGCATTCGTCCAACTGAACTGTCAGCCGCCCGTTGGTCTGGGCCTGTCCTCGTGACAGATCGACGTCGGTCAACGCACCCGAAAGCTTGTCCAGCACCCGAACCAGGCCGCCGGGTGCCGACGCCATCTCCTGCGCCTGCGCCGGAAACGCGAGCAATCCCAGCAGCACCAGCCGTTTCATGGGGCAGCGGGCTCGGCGGTGTCGGATTTGCCGCCAACGAAGGCCAGCAGCAGCGAAATCAGACTGACCGCGCCCTGCGTATCCTCGATCTCGTCGCCGGGGGCCAGATTGGCAGGCGCGCCGCCTGGGATGATCTCGACGAAATTGCCCCCCAGCAGACCTTCGGACGAAATCAGGATCGCGCTGTCGGTGGGCAACTGGATCGGGTCTTGCACCGCAATCGTGGCATCGGCGAAAAACGTCTGCGGGTTGAGCTTCAGGTCGGTGATCGTGCCGACCTTGACGCCGCCAAGCCGCACGTCCGACCCGATGGTGATCCCTTCGACCGAGCGGAACGACGCACGCAACGGATAGCTGCCGGTCTGCCCGGTCAGACCCGCGCCTTGGGTGGCATAGACCACGAAAGCAACGGCCACCGCCAGAACGGCCGCCCCGGTGATCACTTCTGCACGGTGTTCGGTCATTGTCTGGGCTGCCATGCCTCGTAATCGGCCCGCGCCACCGGGGCGGCACGCTTGATCGACCCGGCCGGCGCATAGGCGGCATCGGTGCCGGTCTGGTTTTCCAGATGCGGCTTTTCCCAGGCCTTGTGGGCCAGCGGGGCCTTGGTCGGCGGCTGATCCCAGGTGAAATGCAGCCAGCCATGCCAGTCGGGCGACACCCGGGTCGCCTCCATGTCGCCGTTGTAGATCACCCAGCGGCGTTTGGCGTCGGCGGTCTGATAATAGATGTTGCCCTGCGCATCCTCGCCGACCCTGATCCCGCGCCGTGCGGTGAAGATCTGGGTGCCAAGGGTCTGGCTGTTCCACCAGGTCACCATGCGGTTCAGGAAGGACATCGGGAACTCCGGGACAATTTCTTCTGATATGGCCGATCAGGGGGCGGAGGTCCAGAGCGGAGTGGCCCTGTCGGCTGGCTCTGATCAAAGACATCCGGTCCGATCTTTACCTGTTGTTCATCTCTTGTTGTGCTACCCTGTTCAGACACGACATCTAGGGGGTCAGTTTGGATTCGGTGGAACTTTGCGCGGGTGCGGGTGGTCAGGCACTCGGTCTGGAACAGGCAGGATTTCTTCACCGCGCACTGGTGGAAATTGACGACTCCTGCCGGGCCACCCTGCGGCTCAATCGCCCACAATGGAACGTGACCGAAGGCGCCGCGTCGGATGTCGGATCATTCGACGCCCTGCCCTACCGGGGAATTGACGTCTTGGCCGGAGGATTGCCTTGTCCACCGTTTTCCGTGGCCGGCAAGCAGTTGGGCAGCCGGGACGAACGCAATCTGTTCCCCGACGCGCTCCGGATAATCGACGAGGCAAAGCCGCGCGCGATCCTGATCGAGAATGTCCGCGGTTTCCTCGACGCCGTGTTTTCAGACTATCGTCAGCAGTTGCGTCATGACCTGCGTGCCATGGGTTACGAAGTGGACTGGCGGTTGTTCAACGCCTCGGATTTCGGCGTTCCGCAACTGCGGCCCCGGGTGATGATCGTGGCGATCCGATCCGACTGGCGCGACCATTTTCACTGGCCCGACCCTTTGGCGCGACGCCCCCGGACCGTGGGCCAGACACTTGTCGATCTTATGGCGGCGAACGGGTGGCAGGGCGCGCAAACCTGGGCTGACCGCGCCGACGAGATTGCACCGACAATCGTCGGGGGGTCCAAGAAACATGGCGGACCTGACCTCGGCCCGACCCGCGCTCGCGCCGCATGGGCAACCCTGGGCGTCGATGGCAAAGGTGTGGCTGATACCGCCCCGATGCCCGATTTCGTCGGCATGCCCCGCCTGACGGTTCGAATGATCGCGCGGTTGCAGGGTTTCCCGGACAGTTGGACCTTTCACGGCAAGAAAACCTCGGCCTACAGGCAGGTCGGCAACGCGTTCCCTTCACCGGTTGCGCGCGCAGTGGGGCAGCGTTTGTTTGCGGCGCTCGGGTCCCGCAGAAGCTACGCCGTTGTGGCGAATGGCTAGGGCTTCAAAGGGCGCGCGCAGCCTGCTGCGACAGCACTTTCTTGCCAACCTGGGACGGGTCCTGGACTCCGAAGAGTTGCGCGACGTCGCGGGCGGTATTTCGGAATGGGCGCGGCGGGTGCGGGAACTGCGCACCGAGGAAGGCTATCCGATCCTGACCCACAATGACCGCAGCGACCTCAGGCCCGGTCAGTATCTGTTGCTGACCGCAAAACCTGAACCCGCGTTTGAACGTGCGATATCGAAGGAAACCCGCGCGTTCGTGCTGGATCGGAATGGCTTTACCTGCCAGATGTGCGGCGCGGTCGCGGGCGAGCCGCACCCTTACGACCCTGGTCGCAAGACGCGGCTGCACATCGGCCATGTCATCGACAAAGCGATGGGTGGCCTGGACGATGCTGCAAACCTTCGTGCCATCTGTTCTGTGTGCAACGAAGGAGCAGCGAATCTGACCCTTGACCGCCCGAGCGTTCAAAAATTGCTCATCCAGATCAGACGGGCACCGAACGCCGATCAGTTGCACACCTTGGAATGGCTGATGCGGAAGTTTCCGGATCAGGCCAGATCGCTCCTCTCGAAACACTAGGGGCGGACCCGTCGGCCCGCCCCGAAATCCCTCAAGCGGACGGCAGATCACCCCGCCGTTGCCTTTTCCTTTTTCGCCTCGGCATGCACCAGCAGCGGCTGCGCACCGTTGTTCACCGCTTCCTGATTGACCACCACCTCTTCGACACCGATCATGCCGGGCAGTTCGAACATGGTATCGAGCAGGATATCTTCCATGATCGACCGCAGCCCCCGGGCACCGGTCTTGCGCTTGATCGCCCGCTTCGCGATCGCCACCAGCGCATCGCCCGAGAAGGACAGCTTGGTGCCCTCGATCTCGAACAGGCGCTGGTATTGCTTGACCAGAGCGTTTTTCGGTTCGGTCAGGATGGTGACCAGCGCGGCCTCGTCCAGATCGGTCAGGGTGGCGATCACCGGCAGGCGGCCGACGAATTCCGGGATCAGCCCGAATTTCAGCAGGTCTTCCGGCTCCAGTTCCTTGAACAACTCGCCCGCGCCGCGTTCCTCCGGGCCCTTCACATCGGCACCAAAGCCGATGGCCGAGCCTTTGTTGCGGTGCGCGATGATCTTTTCGAGACCGGCGAACGCGCCGCCACAGATGAACAGGATGTTGGTCGTATCGACCTGCAGGAATTCCTGCTGCGGATGCTTGCGCCCGCCCTGAGGCGGCACGGAGGCGATCGTGCCTTCCATGATCTTCAGAAGCGCCTGCTGCACGCCCTCGCCCGACACATCGCGGGTGATCGAGGGGTTGTCGGACTTGCGGGTGATCTTGTCGACCTCGTCGATATAGACGATCCCGCGCTGCGCGCGTTCGACGTTGTATTCCGAGGCCTGCAGCAGTTTCAGGATGATGTTTTCCACATCCTCGCCGACATAACCGGCCTCTGTCAGCGTGGTCGCATCGGCCATGGTGAACGGCACATCCAGAATCCGCGCCAGAGTCTGCGCCAGCAGGGTCTTGCCGCAGCCGGTGGGGCCGATCAGCAGGATGTTCGATTTGGACAGTTCGATGTCCGTCTTGGTCGAATGGTTCAGCCGCTTGTAATGGTTGTGCACCGCCACTGACAGCACGCGCTTGGCATGAACCTGCCCGATCACATAGTCATCGAGAACCTTGCAGATTTCGCGCGGGGTGGGAACGCCATCGGACGACTTCAATCCGGTGGTCTTGGTTTCTTCGCGGATGATGTCCATGCACAGCTCTACACATTCATCGCAGATGAACACGGTCGGCCCAGCAATCAGCTTGCGCACCTCGTGCTGGCTCTTGCCGCAGAACGAGCAGTAGAGGGTGTTCTTGCTGTCGCTGCCGGAATTGTTCGCCATCGTCTTCCTCTGCCCTTCGCCCGCGGGCTCTTGATCGGGAAGATTAGGCCAAGGCCCGAACCTTCACAATGTCAAATCGCCCCCGACCCCAGCCGGGGGCAATCACTTATTTCGCGGCGTCTTCCGCCTTGCCGCGATTTTCGAGGATGTCGTCGATCAGGCCCCAGGCCTTTGCGTCCTCGGCAGACATGAAATTGTCGCGCTCCAGCGCGGCCTCGACCGCCTCATAGCTGTTGCCGGTGTGGCGCACGTAGATCTCGTTCAGCCGCCGCTTCAGCTTTTCGGTTTCCCGCGCATGGATCATGATGTCGGTCGCCTGCCCCTGATAGCCGCCCGAGGGCTGGTGGACCATGACGCGGCTGTTGGGCAGCGAGAACCGCATGCCCTTCTGCCCCGCCGTCAGCAGCAGCGACCCCATCGACGCGGCCTGCCCGATCACCAGCGTGCTGACCTTGGGCTTGATGTATTGCATCGTGTCGTAGATCGACAGGCCGGACGTCACCACCCCGCCGGGTGAGTTGATATACATGCTGATTTCCTTCGACGGGTTCTCCGCCTCCAGAAACAGCAGTTGCGCGCAGATCAGGCTGGACATGCCGTCATGCACCGGGCCGCCGAGAAAAATGATCCGCTCCTTCAGCATCCGGCTGAATATGTCATAGGCCCGCTCGCCCCGGCTGGTCTGTTCGACCACCATCGGCACAAGGGTGTTCATGTAGTGGTCAACCGGATCGCGCATGGAGCCCTGCCTGTTCGTTCGTTCGGGGAATAACCGGGGATACTTGACAGAGTCTTAGTGTCGCGGGCCGGGGGCTGCAAGGGCGGGGGGCGATTTCGCAAGGCACCGGCGGGCTGCGCGGCGGCGTGCCTTGCCTTGGCGGGACGCGACCCTATCTGCCGCGCATGCACATCCCAAATGCCACGCGTTCCGAAGGTTTGGCCCGGCTTGCAGCGTTCTTGCCGCGGGCCGGGGCCGCCTATGCGCGGTTGCGCAACCTCGATCTGCCGGATCATCCGCATGTCTCGGGCCTGTCGCCGTTTCTGCGCCACCGGCTGCTGACCGAAGCCGAGGTGATTGCGGCCACCCGCGCCGAACACCCGCAAGGGGCTGAAGCCTTTCTGGCGGAAGTTTGGTGGCGCACCTACTGGAAGGGCTGGCTGGAACAGCGCCCGATGTTCTGGGCGGCCTATCTGCGCGGGGTCGAGGCCGGGCTGAACCGGATGGCAACCGAGGATCTGCTGCAGGCGCGGGTCCACACTGCCTGTCTCGGGCGCACCGGGATCGACGGGTTCGATGCCTGGGCGCGCGATCTGGTCGCCACCGGCTATCTGCACAACCACGCGCGGATGTGGTTCGCGTCGATCTGGATCTTTACCCTGCGGCTGCCGTGGGAGTTGGGGGCGGATTTCTTTCTGCGCCACCTGATCGACGGCGATCCGGCATCCAACACGCTGTCTTGGCGGTGGGTTGCGGGGCTGCACACCCAGGGCAAGACCTATCTTGCGACGGCGGAAAACATCGCCGTCAACACCCAGGGCCGCTATCGCCCGCAGGGGCTGGCGACCGAAGCGCGCACCCTGCCGATGGTGCCGCACCCTGCCCCGCGCCCCTTGCCGCAGGATACCGACTGGCGGCGGGGCGGAGCAGCGGTGCTGTTGATCACCGAAGACGACCTGACCCCGGAATTCCTGTGCGATCAGGGATTTGCCCCGCGCGCCGTGGCGCTGCTGCATACCACCGCAGGCCGGTCGCCGCTGCGGGTGGCCGCGAAGGTCGAGTCGTTTGCCGCCGCCGGTCTGCGCGACGCGGCGAGCCGTCTGGGCGATGTCGAGGCTCCGTTGTTCGGGGCGGACCTTGCCAGCCTCGCCGACTGGGCTGCGGCACAGGGGGCGGCGCAGGTCGTGACCCCCTATGCGCCGACCGGGCCCGTGCAAACCGCGCTGAACCGGCTGGAGCCGCTGTTGCACAGCCGCGGAATGACCCTGACCCGGTCCCTGCGCGACTACGACCGCCTCGCCTGGCCCAAAGCCACCCGCGGGTTCTTTCAGTTCCGCGAGGCGGTGATGGCCTGACCGAACACCCGCCATGCCAGCCAGACCCGGCTGGCGCAAGTGTAAAAGCACAAGATGCCAAATACCCAGGCCAGCGGCGCAAAGCCCGTCGGCCACAGACACAGCAAGGCAAAGAAGCCGATCGTCTCGGTGCCTTCCAGCAGACCGGGCGTGAAATACAGCGACTTCTCGCCCCGGTCCGACGTCTCCATCCCGTGTTTTGCGGCCAGAATGGCATAGGCCAGAAAGCTGGACCCGTTGGCATAGAACGACGCCAGCAGGAACGCCGCCGCCACCGCATTGCCGCCGGGATCGCGCAGGGCAAAGGCCAGCGGGACCGCGCCGTAGAACAGGAAATCGCACACGATATCCAGATAGCCGCCGAAGTCGGTCTTCTGCGTCGCCCGCGCCACCGCCCCGTCCAGCCCGTCCGCCAGCCGGCTGGCCAGCAACAGGATCAGCGCCACCGCCCCGGGCCAACCAAAGGCCAGCACCGCCGCCGCCGCCAGACCCAGGCCCAACCCCAGCAGCGTCACCCCGTTCGCCGTCCAGCCCCGCGCCGCCAGGGCCCGCCCCCAGCGGTTCACCACCGGGTCGATCACCCGCCGCATCGCCCCATCCAGCATTGCATCCCCCTGTCCCAACCGGTACCCCGCCTCACGTTATCGTGGCAGGCGACGGGTTCGGGTTGCCATCCCTCCCCTGCCTTCTCTATCCCTGACCCGCAACACGGCACGCAAGGAGTGATCGATGCGCCTCACCAGACGGCAGTTCGGGATTGTCGCAACCGCAAGCCTGCTCGCGTCGCGCGCGGTGGCGCAGGACTGGGCATCGGTGACCGCGGCCGCACGCGGCCAGACCGTGTATTGGCATGCCTGGGGGGGCGACCCGAAGATCAACGATTTCATCGCCTTCATCGGATCCGAGGCGCAGGCCCGCTCCGGCGTGACATTGGAACACGTCAAACTCGCCTCGACCGCCGATGCCGTGGCGCGGGTGCTGGCCGAGCGGGATGCCGGGCAGACCACGGGCGGGGCGGTCGACCTGATCTGGATCAACGGCGAGAATTTCGCGGCGATGAAGGCGCAAGGCCTGCTGTTTGGCCCGTTCGCGCAAAGCCTGCCGAACTGGCGGCTGGTGGATACGGTCGGCAAACCCGCGACGGTGACGGATTTCACCCTGCCGACGATGGGGTATGAATCCCCCTGGGCGATGGCGCAACTGGTGTTCGAATACGACAGTGCGCAGCTGCGCGCCCCGCCTGCCGATCTGGCCGGGCTGAAGGCGTTCATCCTGGCCCATCCGGGCCGCTTCACCTATCCGCAGCCGCCCGACTATCTGGGCGTCACGTTCCTGAAACAGGTGATGTATGGTGTGATGGCGGACCCCGGCATCCTGCAAAGCCCGGTCGATCCGGCCGGTTATGAGGCGGCCACTGCCCCGCTATGGGCCTTCCTCGATGACATCCATCCCAGCCTGTGGCGCTCCGCGAGGGCGTTTCCGGCCAACGAGCCTGCCTTGGGTCAATTGTTCGCCGATGCCGAGGTGGACATCGCCTTCGCCTTCAACCCCGGTCGCGCCAGTGCCGAGATTGCCGCCGGAACCCTGCCGGATACCGTGCGCACCTTTGTCCTGGCCGGGGGCACCATCGGCAATGCGTCGTTCGTCGCCATTCCGTTCAACGCGGCGCATCGCGAGGGGGCGCTGGTGATCGCCAACCTGATCCTCGATCCGGCGGTGCAGGCCCGCGCGCAGGACCCCGCCGTTCTGGGCTTTCAGACCGTGCTGGACGTCGCGGCGCTGCCGCCCGAAGACAAGGCGCGGTTCGACGCGCTGACCCTTGGCGCCGCGACCCTGTCGCCCGCCGATCTCGGCCCGGCCCTGCTGGAACCGCATGCCAGTTGGGTCACCCGGATCGCCGCGGATTGGGTGACCCGCTATGGCACCGCCCCGTGACACCCAGGTTCGGCCTGTTGCGGCTGATGCCGGGGCTGACGCTGGGGCTGCTGTCGGTGCCGGTGCTGGCGGGATTGATCGGCACGCTGGCCCCGGCCTTCGGGCTTGATCCCCTGGCGCCGGACGGGCCGGGACTGGCGGCCTTCGGCGGCATGTGGCAGTGGCCGGGGCTGTGGCCCGCCGCCCGGTTGTCGGTGACCAGCGGCGTCGGGTCGACCCTGCTGGCGCTGGTGATCAGCCTCGGGCTGGTGGCGGCGCTGATCGGGCGGCCGGGTTTTGCGACGGTGCAACGGCTGCTGTCGCCGCTGTTGTCGGTGCCGCATGCGGCGGCGGCGCTCGGGTTGGCGTTTCTGATCTCGCCGTCGGGATGGATCGCACGGGCGCTGTCGCCCTGGGCGACCGGCTGGACCGCGCCGCCCGACCTTCTGATCGTGAACGACCCGGCGGGGCTGGCCTTGACCGTCGGGCTGGTGGCCAAGGAGATGCCGTTCCTGATGCTGATGATCCTCGCCGCCCTGCCGCAGACCGACGCGGCACGGCGGCTGACGCTGGCGGCCTCGCTCGGCTATGGCCGTCTGGCGGGGTTTGCGCTGACCGTGCTGCCCGGCCTTTACGCCCAGTTGCGCCTGCCGGTCTATGCGGTGCTGGCCTACGGCATGACGGCGGTCGAGATGGCGATGATCCTGGGCCCGACCCTGCCGCCCAGCCTGTCGGTGCAGGTGGTGCACTGGGCAACCGAACCGAGCCTCACCCATCGCGGCACGGCGGCGGCGGCGGCACTGTTGCAGATCGGGTTGGTGGCCGGGGCGCTTGCCCTGTGGCGTTTGGCCGAACTGGGGGTGACCCGCAGCCTGCGCCATGCAGCGACGACGGGGCGGCGGGGCGGGCTGCTGGACAGGGTGCTGCTGCCGGTGGTCCTGGGTCTGGGGCTGACCCCGGCGCTGGCGCTGTTTGCCGGGCTGGCGGGGTTGTCGGTGTGGAGCGTGGCAGGGCTGTGGAGCTTTCCGGACGCCCTCCCCGCAGACCTGACGCTGGCAACCTGGGTACGCGCCGGGCCGGGGTTGTGGGGGGCCGGTGCCACCACGCTGACACTGGCCGTTGCCTCGACCGCGCTTGCGCTCGGGCTGGTGCTGGCGTGCCTTGAGGCCGAACATCGCTATGGGCTGAACCCGTCGGCGGGGGTGCTGTGGCTGCTGTATCTGCCGCTGATCATGCCGCAGGTGGCGTTCCTGCCGGGGCTGCAGATGCTGGCGCTGTCGGCGGGGGCGCAAGGCGGCGCGGTTATGGTCGCATCGGTGCATCTGGTGTTCGTGCTGCCTTACGTGTTCCTGTCGCTCGCGGCACCTTATCGCGCGTGGGATGGCCGGATCGCGCTGCAGGGGGCGGCGTTGGGGGCGTCGCCCGCTCGGGTGTTCTGGCAGTTGCGCCTGCCGATGCTGCTGGGGGCCGTGCTGACGGCGGGGGCGGTGGGCATCGCGGTGTCGGTGGGGCAATACCTGCCGACGCTGCTGATCGGCGGGGGCCGGGTCGAGACGCTGACCACCGAAGCCGTCGCCCTGTCGTCGGGCGGCAATCGCCGGGTGATCGGGGCGTACGCGTTGTTGCAGATGGCGCTGCCTGCCTTGGGTTTTGCCCTGGCGCTGGCGGTGCCGCGGCTGATCTTTCGCAACCGGCGCGGGGTGGGGCTGGCATGACGGGCCTGCAGATCGACGGGTTGACGGTGCGGCATGGCGACACGGTGCTGGTGTCGCTGACGGCCGATGTGGCGGCGGGCGCGGTGTTGACGGTGATGGGGGCCTCGGGGTCGGGCAAATCGACGCTGCTGGGGGCCTTGATCGGCACCTTGCCGCGCGGCTTTGCGATGACCGGGCGGGTCGTTCTGAACGGGGTCGAGGTGACGGCCCTGCCGACACAGGCCCGCAAGATGGGCATCCTGTTTCAGGACGACGTGCTGTTTCCGCATCTGTCGGTGGGGGGCAATGTCGGGTTCGGCCTGCCCGCCCGCACGCCCGCCCGTGCCGCCCGGATCGACGCGGGGTTGGCCGAGGTCGGCCTGCCCGGGTTCGCGTCACGCGATCCGGCGACGTTGTCGGGGGGCCAGCGCGCGCGCGTGGCCCTGCTGCGCACCCTGATGGCCGGGCCGCAGGCGCTGCTCCTGGACGAGCCGTTTTCCCGGCTCGATGCCGACCTGCGCGCGCAGATCCGCAGTCTGGTGCTGGACCGCGCCCGCGCGCTCGGCCTGCCGACACTTCTGGTCACCCACGACGCCGACGATGCCCGCGCCGCTGCGGGCCCGGTGGTGACCCCGCTGGGGCAACCGGTGAAGCTGGACCAAGGCCGCACCGACCCAACCGGGACAGATGCCGGAACCGCGATCACTCCGCCCCCCTCGATTGCCCCCTGATGCTACCGCGCCAGCACCAGATCCGCCCGCAATCCGCCCAGATCGGCCGAGGACCCCAGCCGCAGCACGCCGCCGTGGCTGCGGGCGATATCGGCGGCGATCGACAGACCCAACCCGACGCCGCCCCCCTGATTGGGGTTGCGCGCGCCATCCAGCCGGACGAACGGCTGCAGCGCCTCATCGCGCCGGTCCTTGGGAATGCCCGGTCCGTCATCCTCGACCGTCAGCCGCAGGGTCCGGTCGGTGACCGAAAAACCGACGCGGGCCCGGCTGCCATAGCGCACGGCGTTGCCGATCAGGTTGTCCAGCGCCCGCAACACCGCCTGCGGCCGCAGGGCCACCGGTTCGGCCGGTTCGCAGGCCCCAAGGCTGACCGGCTGACCCGCGCGCTGTGCATTTTCGACCGCCCGCATCACCAGCGACTGCGGATCGACCCGTTCGGTCTCCTCCATCGCGTCGCCGCGCGCGAAGGCCAGAAACTCGTTCACCAACCGCTCCATTTCCTCCACATCGCGGCGCAGCGATGCGGTGTCCTCGTCGGCAGGCAGCAGGGACAGCCCCAGATTCATCCGGGTCAGCGGGGTGCGCAGATCATGGCTGACGCCCGACAGCAACAAGGTCCGCTGTTCGATCTGCCGTTCGATCCGGGCGCGCATGTCCAGAAACGCATGCCCCGCCACCCGCACCTCGGTTGCGCCGCGCGGCCGGTAGGGTACCGATTGCCCGCGCCCGAACGCCTCGGACGCGGCAGCAAGCCGCGCGATCGGCGACAACTGGTTGCGCAGGAACACATAGGAGATCAGTGTCAGGACGGCCGAGGCCACCATCATCAGCACCAGCAACTGATGCGGGTTGGACGCGGACACCCGGCGGCGATCCAGCGTCACCGCCATCGGCCCGTGCCGGGTCGCGATCAGGATGCGGACCCGCCGATCATCCGTCCGCAGATCCACGGCGATCAGCGAGGCCAACCGGTCGCGCAGCGAGGCGATCACTTCGCGTCCCGACCAATCCCAGAACCTGCGCAGGTCGGCGGCGGCGCCCCCGGAAACCGCGCCGGGCGGCAGCGGACCGTCCGCAGGCAGCACAACCTGAAAATCCAGCGCCTCGGCCAGCTTGGCGGCCTCGCTGCGGGCGGCGGCGACCGACGGTGCCGCACCGACCGCCGCCAGCAGATAGTCCAGTTCGATGATGACCCCGCCGGTCATCTGCCGGGTCACGCCCTCGAAATGGCGCTGGATGAAGACGATGGACACGACAAGCTGGATCGTGACGATCGGCACGATCAGGATCAGGGCGGCGCGCCCGAACAGGCTACGCGGCAAAGTGGGTTTCAGGCGCGTCTGCATCTGTGGCATGCTACCCCGCGACCCCCGGCAAGGAAAGCACAAGCGATGACCCCAGCCCCCTCGATCGGCCTGCCCCGGCGGCGGGACCTGCGGCGATGATCCGGATCGACACCGACCTGCGCCTGATCGTTGCCGCCAATCCGGGCCCGATGACCGGGGCCGGGACCAACAGCTATCTGCTGGGCCGGGGCGAGGTGGTGCTGATCGACCCCGGCCCCGCCCTGCCCGATCATCGCGCGGCCCTGCTGGGCGCGCTGGAGCCTGGGGAACGGCTGGCCGCGATCCTGGTCACCCACAGCCACCTTGACCATACCGCGCTGGCCCCGGACATCGCCCGTGCGACCGGGGTGCCGGTATTGGGTGCGGGGCCTGCGGGCAGCGGCCGGTCGGCCCGGATGACGGACCTGGCCGCCGAAAGCCCCGTCGGCGGCGGCGAGGGATTTGATCCGCACTATGCCCCGGACCGGATCCTGCGCGCGGGGGAATGGCTGCAATTTGGCGCGACCCGGATCGAGGTGCTGGAAACCCCCGGCCATACCGGCTGCCACCTGGGGTTTGTCTGCGACGGCCGTCTGTTCAGCGGCGACACCGTGATGGGCTGGTCGACCTCGCTGATCTCGCCGCCCGACGGCGACATGACGATGTACATGGCGACGCTGCACAGCCTTGCCGCGCGCGACTGGCACCGCCTGCACCCGGGCCACGGACCGGCCGTCGATGCCCCCGCACGGCGGCTTGCCGACCTGATCGCCCATCGCAGAACCCGCGAAGCCGAGGTTCTGGCAACGCTGTCCGATCTGGGCCCGGCCTCGGCCCGGACCCTGGCCGCCCGGATCTATCACACGACGCCCCCTGCCCTGCTGCCGGCGGCATCCCGCAACATGCTCGCCCATCTGATCGACCTGCAGGCCCGCGGTCTGGTCGGCACGCCCGGCCCGGTGACACCAGACGCGGTCTTTGCCATGTGCGGCGGCAAACCCGGTGCCGATGTCGGCTGATGCCGTCCTATACCGCCCGCACGCCCTGCTCGGCCCGCCCCGCCGTCCGGGCGCGCATCGTCAGGTCGGCCTTCCCGCCCCCCCCAAACCTTGCCCTGTTCGGGGCCGGAAATTCCGCATTCCGACTGACCTGCCCCCGGGTCGTCCCTCGTTCATAACGAAAGCCCTTTGGGTTTAAAGCGGTCGGCTTCACCGTGTAGCGACGCGCAACCTGAGCCACGGAAACGCCGGGCGCAGCCGTCTGCAAACAGATCGACCGCTTCTCCTCATCCGTCCAAAGCCGCCTCGTCCGCCGCGCCACGCCGTCACCTTAGTGTCCACTATCCTTGGTGGACACTATCCGGCACCTTCAGCACGCGGCAGAGCGGTCAGGCCGGATGCTTACAAACGGCCCACAGTTGACCGCAGAAGGCCGGGAACCGGCAACTGATCAGTTGCCGGTCGTGGGCAAATTCGCCCACGACCCAAACATACCATCATTGATTTCATTACGTTTCTTCCAGCGCCGTTTGCCGATTGCCGGCGTCAACTCACGCTGCAAACCCGAAAACCCCCAGAACATATGAACCAGACACTTTGCAAACCATTGGTTTTGCTTGAGATTTTTTCGGCCATCTGTCAGAGCTTTTGAACCGCGCCAGTGAACCCCCCGGCCGGTCCGCCGTCACCCCGCGAGGTGCCGCAGCCCCTGCGTCACATCCGTCCTGACCGCCAGCCGCAACCCCGGCTCGTCCCCCGCCCGCAGCGCCGCCAAGATGACCCGGTGGTGATGCGGCATGTCGCGCCTGCGCAGCTTGTCATACAGCGCCCGCATGGTAGGCCCGAGTTGCAGCCAGACCGTCTCGCACAGCGCCAGCATCGCCGGGGTCTGGGCGCGCAGGTAAAGGGTGCGGTGAAACTCGAGGTTGGTGCGCACATAGGCCACCGCGTCATGGCGCACCACCGCGTCCATGTTCGCGGCATTGATCGCCGCCAGCCGGTCGATCAGCGCGAAATGCGCCCGCGGCAGCGCCCGCGCCGCCATTTCCGGCTCCAGCATCGCGCGGATCGCCGCCAGCTCTTCGATGCGCTCGGGCGTCAGCGCGGGCGTCGAAATCCGCCCCGAGGAGGACAGCGTCAGCGCGCCTTCCGCCACCAGCCGCCGCACCGCATCCCGCGCGGGCGTCATCGACACGCCGAACTGCGTGCCCAGACCACGCAGCGTCATCGCCTGACCGGGGGCCAGCTCGCCATGCATCACCTGCTGGCGCAGACTGCGATAGACCCGTTCATGGGCGGCGGCATTGGGGTCGGGGGCGCGCGGGGTCAACATGGGCCACCCAACATCGCGCCGCCTGCCCCGTCAATCCCAGTCAAACGCCGCCAAAGCGCCAGGCGTGCAGCGCCTGACCCTCGGCACGCAACCAGGCCCGCGGCACCTTCCAGCCGGGATAGATCCGTTCCACCACCGCCCAATAGGCCGGGGAGTGGTTCATCTGCACCAGATGCGCCGCCTCATGCGCCGCCACATAGGCCAGCACCGGCGGCGGTGCCAGGATCAGCCGCCAGGAATACATCAGCGCGCCCGCAGCCGAACACGACCCCCACCGGCTGCGGGTGTCGCGCAGGGTGACGCCGCTGAACCCCACGCCCAGCAGACCCGCATAATGCCCCGACGCCGCTACCAGCCGCGCCCGCGCCTGCGCCTTCAGGAACCCCGCCACCCGCGCCCCCGCGAGGCTGGCGTCGCCCGGCACCACCAGCGCATCGCCTTCGGCCCGCACCCCGCGCCCCGCCCCTGGCACGATCCGCAGCATCCGCCCCTCGACCGGCAGCACCGTCCCGATCCCCACCGCTTCGGGCAGCGCCATCCGAGCCAGCGCCGCGCGCAGCCAACCCTCCTGCGCCCGCACAAAGGCCATCGCCTCGGCCTCGCGCGCGCGCGGCGGCAGCGACAGGGTCACCCGCCCGTCCAGGCGGCTGACCCGCAGGCTGAACCGCGTGGACCGGGCCGACCGGCGCAGGGTGATCTCGACGGGCGGGGGGCCGGGCAGCACAGGCATGGCGGCAGCATAGTCAGGCCGCCCCGGCACCACAAGAACCGCAAAGGGTTTGACAGTTCCGCAGCCTTGTGGCAGGGACACACCTCATCCTTTCGCATGTCTGTAAAAAGGGACCGCCATGCCCAATCCCGAATGGGGCACCAAGCGCATTTGCCCGACCACCGGCAAACGCTTCTACGACCTGAACCGCAGCCCGATCATCAGCCCCTATTCCGGCGAGGTGGTTGATATCGAAGTCGCCCGTCGCAAGATGGCCGCCTCGGTCATCGCCCGCGTGGTGCCCGAAAAGGACGACACCGTTCTGGTGGACGACATCGAGGGCGAGGACGAACTGCTGGAAACCGGCGTTGCCGACGACACCGAACTCGACGACGACCTGCTCGAGGAAGACACCGACGACAACGTGTCGCTCGACGATCTGGCCGATGTGGCCGACACCGAGGAAGAGCCGTAAACCGGGGTGTCGGGCGGCGTGGCTTCGGGCGGCAGGCGCGCATCTTTCCGCTTGCATCCCCCCCCGCCCCCCCCTAAACACCGCCACACGATGCGCCCAACATCGTGACAGGATGGGGTCATAGCTCAGATGGGAGAGCGCTTGAATGGCATTCAAGAGGTCGGGAGTTCGATCCTCCCTGGCTCCACCAACTTTCCCCGAACCGATGCGAAATGCCGTCCCATGGGGCGGCTTTTGCATTATCCGCCGGTCGCTTCGGCCAGCTCGCGGCGCAACCGCGCCTCTTCGGCCGCCTTCGGTTTCGACAGCCCGGCCAGCAGCAGATAGGCCACCGGCGTGATGTAAAGCGTGGCGATCGTCGCCAGACCCAAACCGCCCACGATGATCCAGCCCAGAACCTCGCGCGCCTCTGCCCCCGCGCCAAAGGCGAACACCAGCGGCAGCCCCCCCAGCACGGTGGCCACCATCGTCATCATCACCGGGCGCAGGCGGATGATCGAGGCATCCTCGATCGCCCGGCGCACCGATGCCCCTTCATCGCGCAACTGGTTGGCGAATTCCACGATCAGGATGCCGTTCTTGGCCATGATGCCGACCAGCAGCACCAGCCCGATCTGGCTGTAGACGTTGAGGCTGCCCCCCGTCGCCAGCAGGGCGAACACCGCACAGGCCAGCCCCAGCGGCACCGTCGCCATCACGATCACCGCCGACACGAAGCTTTCAAACTGCGCCGCCAGCACCAGAAACACGATGACCAGCGCAAAGCCGAAGGTCAGCAGGATGCCGTCCGACGATTCGCCCAAGGTCGCCGCCTCGGCCAGCGGGACGATCCTGCTGTCTTCGGGCAAAATCCCGTCGGCCAGGCCCTGCACCCGCACCAGCGCATCGCCCAAGGCCAGCCCTGGCGTCAGGCTGGCGGTGATCGGGACCGACCGCATCTGCGTCTCGCGGCTCAATTCGGGGGCCACCGCCCGCTCGCTCAGCCGCACGAAGGTGGAGATCGGGATCATCTGCCCCCCCTCCCCGGCTTCGGCGCCCGCCTGCACGAAGATTCGCTCCAGATCGCCGGGGTCGTTCACCGGGTCCGAGGTGGACACCATCTGGATGTCGTAACTCTCATCCGCCAGGAACACCGCCCCCACCGTGCGCCCGTCCAGCACCGCCTGCAGCGCCTCGCCCAACCCGTCGATGTTCACCCCCAGATCGGACGCGCGCACCCGGTCCACCTCGATGAAGAGTTGAGCTTGGGTCGTGTCATAGCCCAGCCGGATCTGCCCCAGATCCGGGTCCGCCTCCATCGCCTCGACCAGCGCCCGCGACGACTCCGCCAGCGTCGCATAGTCGTTGCCGACCACCGCGAAACTCAACCCCTGCCCCGCGCCGCGAATGCCCAATGAGTTGGGCTGGATTGCGAAGGCCCGGATGCCGATCACGCCGCGCAGCTTGCCGTTGATTTCCGCCGCGATGTCCTGCTGGCTGCGGGCGCGGTCGCCCCAGTCGGCGAGTGTTGCCACGACGAAGCCGCGGTTGTCCTGACCGCCCTGCCCGATGTTGGCGAACACGTTCACCACTTCGCCCGTCTCCTGCAAGGGCGCGAGGATCGCCTCGATCTGGCGCATCTTGGCATCGGTATACTCCAGCGCGACCCCCTGCGGCGCCTGCACCGACAGCAGGATCAGCGCGCGATCCTCGGGCGGAGTCAGTTCCTGCTTCAGCGACGGAAACAGCAGCGCCGCCGTCAGCCCGAACACCCCGGCCAAGGCCAGCGCCACCAGCGGCGCATTCAGCGCCCCGCGCAGCGACCAGGCATAGAACCCCGCCAGCAGGTTGCCGACCCAGGCCACAGGCCCGCGCGGCGCATGATCTTGCGACCGCAACATCCGGCTGGCCAGCACCGGGCACAGCGTCAGCGCGGTGATCGACGACAGCAGCACCGAGATGGCCAGCGTGAAGCCGAACTCTCGGAACAACCCCCCGGTCTGGCCCGGCAGGAACGACAGCGGGATGAACACGGCGGCCAGCGTGGTGGTGGTGGCGATCACCGCAAAGAACACCTGGCTCGTGCCCAGCACCGCCGCCGCCCGCGCGCCCATGCCGCGCGCCCGCTGCCGCACGATGTTTTCCAGCACCACGATGGCGTCATCCACCACCAGCCCGGTCGCGAGCACCAGCGCCAGCAGCGTCAGGATGTTGATGGAAAACCCCACCAGCCAGATCGCCGCCAGCGTGCCGATCAGGCTGACCGGCATCGCCAGCACCGGGATCAGCGTGGCCCGCGCATCCTGCAGGAACAGATAGATGATGGCCGTCACGATCAGAACCGACAGGCCGAGCGCGATTTCCACCTCGTGGATCGCGCCCTTGATGAAGGTCGAGGTGTCCGAGGTGGTGAATATCTTCACATCCGCGGGCAGCAGGGGGCGCACTTCGTCGATCACCCGGGTCACCGCCTGCGAGATCTCCAGCGTGTTGCTTTGCGCCGCGCGGATGATGCCCAGCCCGATTCCGGTTTCGCCATTGGCGCGCAGCAGCGACTCACCCGGTTGCGGCCCGAGGGTAACCTTCGCCAGATCGCCCAGCCGGATGTCGGGGGCCACCTCCAGCGCCTCGAACTGCGCACTGGTGGTCACCGACGCCGTCGTGCGCACCAGAATGCTCTGCCGGTCGGAACTCAGCGCCCCCGCCGGCGCATCGAACGCCACATTGCGCAGGGCATTGCGCAGATCGGCCAGCGTCAGACCGCGTGCCGCCACCTGCATCAGGTCGATGTCCACCCGGAACACCTGTTCGCGGTCCCCGAAGATCTGCAGGTCCGCCACCCCGTCTGCCGACAGCAGGCGATCTTCGATCAGGTCGGACACGATCCGCGTCAGATCCTGCGGCGACCGGCTGGACGAGGTGACGGCGATGCGCATCACCGGGTCGGCATTGGCATCGGCCTTGACGGTGCGCGGGTCCTCGGCCCCGTCGGGCAGGGTGTTGGCGATACGCCCGATGGCGTCCCGCAGATCGGTCGCCGCCACGTCCAGATCGACGCTGTCGCGAAACTCCACCGTCACCCGGCTCGATCCGAACCGCGACGAGGACGAGATCGACTTGACCCCCGCCACCCGCCCCGCCGCCTGTTCGATGACGCTCGTGATCTCGCGGTCCACCGTTTCGGGCGCTGCCCCGGCGAAATCGGTGTTGACGGTGACCACCGGGCGATCCACGTCCGGCAACTCGCGCACTTCCGCGCCATTCAGCGCCGCCAACCCCGCCAGCAGGATCAGCGCGTTCAGCACGAAGGCCAGGATCGGGCGGCGCACGAACAGCGCGGTGCCCGACCCCGACAACTGGCTTTCCGTCATCTGCGGCGCGTGATCCGTCATCTGCCCCTACCCCCGCTGCACGACGGGCAGCAGCGCCGCCCCGTCAAGCGGCGCCACCGTCACCTCGGCCCCCGGACGCAGGGCCTGCACGCCTTCGGTCACCACCAGGTCCCCCGGCTGCAGGTCTGCCTCGATCAGCACGGAATCGCTGTTGCGCTGCACGATGCGGGCGGGCACCTGCGCCGCCTTGCCGTCGCGCACCACCCACACGAAGGACCCCGCCGACCCCCATTGGATCGCCAGCGGGTCGACCGCCGGATGCGTGGCCCCGGTAAAGGTCAGCGTGATCGAAAACGCCATTCCGGCGCGCAGCCGGTCGGCCTGGTTTTCGATCGCCGCCTGCACCATCAGGGTGCGGCTGGCCTCGTCCACCCGGTTGTCCAGTGCCGAAATGCTCCCCTCCAGCACCAGCGCCGGATCGGCCAGCGCCACCGCCTGCACCGGATCGCCGGTCCGCAACCGCGCCACGATCCGTTCAGGCACCCGGAAATCGACGATCAGGCTCGACCGATCCTCGATCCGGGTGATCTCGGCCCCTTCCGACAACCGGTCACCGACCTCGATGCCCAACAGTCCGATCGACCCTGCGATGGGCGCCAGAACCCGGTGGCGCGACAGTTCGAATTCCGCCTCGCGATGCTGCAGTTGCGCGGTTTTCAACGCCAGATCGGCATCCTGCACCTGCAGATCGGTGGCGGCCCCGCGCGCCTTCAATTGATCGACCCGCACCGAGGTGGCCATCGCATCGGCCAGGATCAGGGCGGCGCGGTCGAGCGAGATTTGCGCCGCCTCGCTGTCGAGTTCGGCCAGAACCTGCCCCGCCGTCACCATGTCGCCGGGGGCCGCGTGGATCGCCGTCACCTGACCGTCCACTTCGGCCTGCACCACCACCGACCGCGCGCCGCGCGCCGATCCGATCGCCGCAATCACATCGTTCAGAACGACCTGTTGCGGGGCCGCGGCCACCACGACGGCCGCCCCGCCCCGGTTGCCGCCCCCCGCAGGCCCGCCCTTGGCCCCGGTTTGAGCCGGGGTCTCTTCCGCCCCGGGGATCAGGCCCAGGTCGCGCATCGGCTGCAACAGTCCGGCCCGCTCCAGCCATGGCTGCGACGCGGGCACGAACCTCGCCCAGCCGATCAGCGCCGCCACCGCCAGCACGACCGTCAGACCAAGCTGCTTCCAAAAGGCCATGCGCCTGCGTCCTTTCCGCCAGACAGGCGCATCGCCCGTCTCTGAAGCACCCTAGCGGCAGACCCCGCAAAGAAAAGCCCGCCTCGCCGTTTCGTGACGGCGATCAGGCCGCCCCGCCCGGCACCCCGGACGCCCGGCCTTCCAAAGCGGCAATCCGTGCCTCCAGCGCCGCATTTTCCTCGCGCGCCTTCTGCGCCATCGCCCGCACCGCGTCGAATTCCTCGCGCGTCACGAAATCGCGGTCCGCCATCCAGCGGTCGATGAACCCCTTCATCGCGGTTTCCGCTTCGGTCTTGGCCCCCTGCGCCACTCCCATCGCGTTGGTCATCAGTTTCGAGATGTCTTCAAAAAGCTTGTTCGAGGTCTGCATGGCCTATCCTTCCCGGTTCGCCCCTATATGCTCCGGTGCCCCGTGCGGAACAAGGGAATCCGATGCCGCATCCACCTGCCCGCCCATTGGCCCGCCCATTGGCCCGCCCATTGGCCCGCCCATCGGCCCGCCCATTGGCCCGCGATGCCGGTTGACTTCACCCCCGCGACCCCGGACAACCCGGGTCATCCGACCCAATCGAGGCGACCATGTCGATCCCGTTTCCTCCGATCTCGCCCGAAATCGTCTCGGTCGACCTGTTCGGCACGACGCTGGCGCTGCGCTGGTACGGGCTGGCCTACATCGCGGGGCTGTTGCTGGGGTGGCAGACGATCAAGCGGATGCTGGCCACGCCGCGCCTGTGGGGCCATCTGCCCGGCGCTGCGCCGCCGATGACCGCCGATCAACTCGAACGATTGCTGACCTGGGTGGTGGTGGGGGTCATCCTGGGTGGCCGCATCGGGTTCGTGCTGTTCTACCAGCCCTCCCAGTATCTGGCCAATCCTGCCGACATCCTGAAGGTCTGGCACGGGGGCATGGCGTTTCATGGCGGTTTTCTGGGGGTCGTGGTCGCGGGCTGGCTGTTTTGCCGCAACCAGAACATTCCGTTGTTGACCACCGGCGATCTGATGGCCGCCGTCACGCCGTTCGGATTGTTTTTCGGCCGCATCGCCAATTTCATCAATGCCGAACTGTGGGGCCGCCCCACCACCCTGCCCTGGGGCGTGATCTTTCCGGGGGAGGCGGCGCAAAGCTGTGCCGGGATTACCGGGGCCTGCGCCCGCCACCCCAGCCAGCTTTACGAGGCGGCGCTGGAGGGCCTGCTGCTTGGCGCGGTGCTGTTGTGGGCGGTCTGGCGCAGCGACGCCCTGCGCCGCCCCGGCCAGGTGACGGGGCTGTTCCTGACCGGCTACGGGGCCGCGCGCTTTGCGGTCGAATTCGTCCGCCAGCCCGACGCGCAGTTCGTGACGCCCGGCAACCCGCTGGGGCTGGCGTGGCACGTCGCGGGGTATGGCCTGACCATGGGGCAGATCCTGTCGCTGCCGATGATCGCGGCGGGGGTGTGGTTCCTGCTGCGCGTCCGAAGATGACCCCGCTGGCCGATCTGCTGATCCGCCGCATCCGCGCCACGGGGCCGATCACGCTGGCCGATTACATGGCCGACTGCCTGCTGCATCCCGACCACGGCTATTATGCCACCCGCGATCCGTTCGGCACCGCCGGAGATTTCATCACAGCGCCCGAGATCAGCCAGATGTTCGGCGAACTGGTGGGTCTTGCCCTGGCGCAAAGCTGGCTGGATCAGGGCGCGCCGTCCCCGTTCACGCTGGCCGAACTCGGCCCCGGTCGCGGCACCCTGATGGCCGACCTGCTGCGCGCCACCCGGCGCGTCCCCGGTTTTCACGCAAGCGCCCGCCTGCACCTGATCGAAGCCTCCCCCGCCCTGCGCGCCCGGCAGAGGGAAGCCCTGACCGGCTTTGCCTGCACCTGGCTGACCGAAACCGGCGCGCTTCCCGATCAACCGACCTTCGCCATCGCCAACGAATTCTTCGACGCCCTGCCGATCCGCCAGTTCACCCGGGATCCCGCAGGCTGGCGCGAAACCCTGGTGGGCGAAACCGATGGCACCCTGACCCCCGGCCTGTCTGCCGCGGCACCGCTTGCCGCCCTCGCGCACCGCCTGCACGACACCCGACCCGGCGACATCGTGGAAATCTGCCCCTCAGCCCTGCCGATCACCGCCGCCCTGGGCACCCGCATCGCCACCCACGGCGGCGCGGCCCTGATCATCGACTACGGGAATTGGGGCTCGCAGGGCGACACGTTCCAGGCGGTGCAGGCCCATGCACAGACCAACCCGTTCTGCGCCCCCGGTCTGGCCGACCTGACCGCGCATGTGGACTTCGCGGCCCTCGCCGCCGCCAGCCCGACCGCCCACGCCTTTGCCGAACAGGGCGCGTTTCTGCGGAGCCTGGGAATTGCACAGCGCGGCGCCCGCCTCGGGGCCCTTCTGACCGGCGATGTCGCCGAAAACCACCGGGCCGCCACACACCGCTTGACCGCGCCCGCGGAAATGGGAACCTTGTTCAAAGTGCTTGCGCTTTACCCCGCAAACGCCCCCCCGCCGCCCGGATTGCATGGATGATCGAGATCTTGACCTCCGACGCCCTGGCCGCGCGCCACGGGTTCTTTACGCGCAAGGGGGGGGCATCTTCGGGCATCTTCAAGGGGCTGAACTGCGGGCCGGGATCGTCCGACCTGTCGGAAATCGTGGCGATCAACCGCGCCCGCGTGGCCGCAAAGATGTCGGTGGCCCCCGATCACCTGCTGACCCTGCATCAGGTTCATTCCGCCGATGTGGTCACCCTGACCGAGCCGTTCGTCACCCGCCCCCGCGCCGATGCGATGGTCACCCGCACGCCGGGGCTTGCCCTGGGCATCCTGACCGCCGACTGCCAGCCCGTGCTGTTCTGCGACCCCAACGCCAGGGTGATCGGGGCGGCCCATGCGGGCTGGCGCGGCAGCCGGGACGGCGTGCTCGAGGCGACGGTGGTGGCGATGACCGCCCTCGGCGCGACCCCCCCCGGCATCACCGCCGTGATCGGCCCCTGCATCAGCCAGGCCGCCTATGAGGTGGGCCCCGAGTTTTTCGACGCCTTCACCCTCGACGACCCCGAAACCGCGCGGTTCTTCGCCAACGGCCCCGCCGAGGCCCCCGGCGAGCGGATGCTGTTCGACCTGCCGGGCTACGGCCTGTCGCGGCTGCGCGCCGCCGGGGTGGGCCGGGCCGCATGGACAGGGCACTGCACCTATCGCGACCCGGACCGGTTCTATTCCTACCGTCGCACCACCCATGCGGGCGAGGCCGACTATGGCCGCCTGATTTCGGTGATCCGCCTGTAAGCCGCTGCGGATTTGCCGCAGTCGCGGCAACAGCCGGTGGCGATTGTTGGCGCAACTTCGGGGTTTCTCGGCCGGGCCCGTGCCACAATTCGCCATGTTCTGCGGCGCGGCGTCCGCAAAATGCCTTGATGCCAGCCAAACCCCTGCCGCAATGATCGGTCACCTTCGCGGTCAGCAAGGAACCCTTACCGTTCAGAAGGATGGCCCAGATGACCAAGACCCCGCGTTGGATGAAATCCGTGATCGCCGCCAGCACCGAAGCCACTCCCGCGATGCCCTGGGCCCGCAACCTGCGCCGGAAACCCGAATCGCTGAAATCGCAAAAGGTCGCGCCGCGCGCCATCGCCGCCCGGTAACTGTGGCGAGGCCGCCACGGCCTTCGGCAGCATTCCGGCTCAGGACGCAACGATCGCCCCAGCTTCAAGGCATTGGCGCAACGCCCTGCATCAATTAAGAATAATGTTTGACGCCCCGCCTGCTTTCCGCCATCTTTGCCTCACAGATGTCCTCTGTGAAAACAGGCGGCGACAGGCGCAGCAAAGCCCGGAAAAGACCCCGGAACGCCCTGAACCCGCTCCGGATCGGTCGCAGGGCCGCCTCTGGGATTGATGCTCGGTTAAGGCGGTCCCGGTGCTCCTCTGGCACCGCTACGGGGCCGCCTAATCATTTCCGCCAGCCGATGCGGCCCGCCACCAAACGACGCGGCAACCGGACGACGCGGCTGACCCTCAGGCGTGCTTCGACAACCGCGCTTCCAGAACGTCGAACGGCAGGCCGGGTTCGTCCTTGGCGCAACGGATCACCAGCGAGGTTTTCACGCTCGCCACGTTGTCGGCGGAGGTCAACCCTTCGGTCAGGAAGTTCTGGAAGGTGCTCAGGTCGGGGGCCATGCATTTCAGGATGAAATCGATCTCGCCGTTCAGCATGTGGCACTCGCGCACCAGAGGCCACTCCCGGCAGCGCTGTTCGAACGCCGACAGGTCGACCTCGGCCTGACTGCGCAACCGCACCATGGCGAAGACCTGCACCTCGAACCCCATCTCGCGGGCATCGATGTCGGCGTGATAGCCCTTGATATACCCCGCCTCTTCGAGGGTGCGCACCCGGCGAAGGCAGGGCGGCGCGGAAATACCCACCCGCCGCGCCAGTTCGACATTGGTCATCCGTCCGTCGGCCTGCAACTCTGCCAGGATCCGGCGATCGATGGGGTCAAGCTTGGACACGGCCATGGCGGCTCCTCGGTTTCGCAATGCTGTAAGCAAACGCCCCCGCCCGCGCAATAATATTTCGCATCTGCGCAAGATTTCGCCGCAGCCCCGCCGCGATCCACCAGACCGATCCGCCCGGTTTGCCGCAACCGACCGCCCTTCCCCCGCCGCCCCCGCTCGCCTATATCGAAGCCAGATCATGGGGGCGACAATGGGCGACACGCGGCACACGAAGGTTCTGATCATCGGCTCGGGTCCGGCGGGCTATACCGCCGCCGTCTATTCGGCCCGCGCCATGCTCAACCCGCTGCTGATTCAGGGCATCCAGCCCGGCGGACAGTTGACCATCACCACCGAGGTCGAGAATTGGCCGGGCGACACGCATGTGATGGGTCCCGACCTGATGATCCGCATGCAGGAGCATGCCACCGCGATGGGGGCCGAGGTCATCGGCGACATCATCACGTCGCTTGATCTGTCGCACCGCCCGTTCACCGCGCAGGCCGACAGCGGCACCACCTTCACCGCCGACGCGGTGATCCTGGCAACCGGGGCGCAGGCGCGCTGGCTGGGCCTGCCGTCCGAGGAAAAGTTCAAGGGCTTCGGGGTTTCGGCCTGCGCCACCTGCGACGGGTTCTTCTATCGTGGCCGCGAGATCGTGGTGATCGGCGGCGGCAACACGGCCGTCGAAGAGGCGCTGTTCCTGACCAACTTCGCCAGCAAGGTCACCCTGATCCACCGCCGCGATACCCTTCGGGCCGAAAAGATCATGCAGGACCGCCTGTTCAAGCATCCGAAAATCCACATGCTGTGGAACCACGAGGTGACCGAGGTTCTGGGCACCGAAAGCCCGCTTGGCGTCACCGGGGTGCGCGCCCGCAACGTGCAGACCGGCGCGGAACAGGACATCCCCTGCGCGGGGTTCTTCGTGGCGATCGGCCATGCGCCCGCCTCCGATCTGGTGAAAGACCAGTTGCCGCTGCACCACGGCGGCTATGTGCAGGTCGAACCCGGCTCCACCCGCACCGCCATCCCCGGTGTCTTTGCGGCGGGCGATCTGACCGACCACATCTATCGCCAAGCGGTGACATCCGCCGGCATGGGCTGCCAGGCAGCGCTGGACGCCGAAAAGTTCCTCGCCGGGCAGTGACGACCCCGCCTTGCGGCTGCGGCAAGGGCGCGCGCCCGTCGGCCGGTGCCGTCCCTTGGCGTGACGGCGACCGACTTCCCGCACCGGCGTGACACCGGCCACCGGTGCCGAGTTGTCGCGACCGCGACCAAGGCTTGACCGCCGCCCCCTGCCTGTCGCACCCTGCGAACGGATCAATTGGGGCAGGATTGTGAGCGAGTTGTGGCGCGGCACATGGGCGACCCGCGCCCGCATCGCCAGTGGTCTGGTGCTGTTCACCTATGTCACCCTGCATTTCCTGAACATCGGCCTTGGCCTGATCTCGCCCGAGGCGCTGCTGGCGGGGCAGGACATCCGCCAGATCGTCACCCGCAGCCTGCCCGGCACGGTGATCCTTTATGCCGCCCTGCTGACCCATGCCACGCTCGCCCTGTCCAGACTGGCGAGCCGCACCACCCTGCGCCTGCCGCTGTGGGAGGGGGCGCAGATCGTGCTTGGCCTGCTGATCCCGGTGCTGCTGGCGACCCACATCGTCTACACCCGCACCGCCCACGAACTGCTGGGTGTGAACGACGAGATGCCCTATCTGATCGGCCTGATCTGGGGCACCACCTCGGGCTGGCAGCAGGCCGCGCTGCTGCTGATCGTATGGGCGCATGGCTGCATCGGGCTGCACTTCTGGCTGCGCGGCCGCAGCGCATGGCGGCGCAACCTGCCGCTGCTGGCTGGGGTTGCGGCGCTGGTCCCCGCCTTTGCCCTGGCAGGGTTCGTGACCGAAGGCCGCCGACTGGCGCTGGCCTATCAGGACCCCGATCTGCGGGCCGAGATCACCGAGCCGTTCAACCTGCCCGACCGCGCCGGATTTGCCCTGCTGTGGGACATCAAGGAAACCGCGCACTGGGTCTTCTGGGGCCTGCTGGCCGCCGTCGCGCTGGCCTATCTGGCGGCGAAACTGATCCGCCGCCGCAACACCCTGCGCATCACCTATGTCGACGGGCCGCGCGTGGTGGCGCCGAAAGGCATGACCCTGCTGGAAATCTCGCGCAGCCACGGCGTCCCGCACACCGCCCTGTGCGGCGGGCGGGGCCGCTGCACCACCTGCCGCGTGGTGATCGACGACGGCGGGGCCAACCTGCCGCCCGCCTCGCCCGCCGAACAGCACAGCCTTGACGCGGTGGGGGCCGGGCCGAACACGCGGCTTGCCTGCCAGGTCCGCCCGCAAGGCCCGATGACGGTGCACCGGGTGTTCAGCCCCGATGGCCGCCAGCGCCGCGCCCACGCGAGCCAGGGCAGCGAGCGGCGGATGGCAATCCTGTTCCTCGACATCCGGGGCTTCACCGCCCGCACCACCGGGCAGTTGCCCTATGACGTGGTGTTCCTGCTCAACCGATTCTTCGATGCGATCGTGCCCGCCATCACCCGTGCAGGCGGCAGCGTCGACAAATACCTGGGCGACGGACTTCTGGCGATCTACGAGATCGGCGACGAGGCGGTGTCGGCCCGGGCTGCGCTGAAATCGGTGGCCGATATCGGCGCCGGTCTGGCCGCCTTCAATCAGGCGCTGGCCGCCGAAGGCTCGCCTGCCCTGCGGATCGGCATCGGGCTGCATCTGGGCGATCTGGTGCTGGGCGAGATCGGCGCGGCGGGCAATGCGCCGCGCACCATCATCGGCGAAACGGTGAACGCCGCAAGCCGGTTGGAGGCGGCGACCAAGGAGTTGTCAGTGGAACTGCTGGTGTCGGCGGCGGTGCTGCGGGCAGCAGGCATCGACCCCGCGACCCTGACCCTGCAGACGCTCGACCTGCGCGGCGTGGCGCAGCCCGTGCGGGCCCTTGCCGTGCCCCGCGCGATCAACCTGCCAGCAATGCTGGAACGTGCGGCAACGGAGCAGACGGCGGCAGTTGCCGCCGTGCAATCGACGGTGCGGCCGACACCGGCCTGAAGCAGGCCTCGCGGGTCACGGGCGTGGCGCGTCACCAGCCTCGCGCGTCGCGGGCCGCCTGACAGGTCAGTGCGCGTTGACCGGCACCATGTCATGCTCCAGCGCCAGCGCGAAGGCCAGCTTGCGATTGGCCACCAGCGCCAGCCGCGCGCCATCGGGGCGGTGCACCGCATACAGCGTTTCGGCACCCTCGACCTGCTCGCGAATCTCGTCGGGCAAATCCGCCACAGCCACCGGCAGGACATAGACGATGCGCTGACCGGTCTGCGGGAAATCGTTGAATGGAGTGTTCATCGGTGTCTCCTTACCGGTTGGGTTTCGATGTGGTGCGGATCGCGATGGTCTGCACCACCGTTTCGGGCACCGAACGCCGCAGATCGACGTGCAGCAGGCCATGTTCCAGCGCGGCCCCGGCCACCTCGACACCTTCTGCCAACACGAAACTGCGCTGAAACGCCCGCGCGGCAATGCCCCGATGCAGGAAAATCCGATCTGCCGCATCCTCGGCCTGTCGACCCCGGATCATCAGTTGGCGATCTTCGACCGTGATCGCCAGATCGTCGTCACGGAACCCCGCCACCGCCAGCGTGATGCGATAGGCGTTGTCCGCCGTCGCCTCGATGTTGAACGGAGGATAGCCTTCGCCGGCCGTCTTGGCCGTCCGCTCGACCAGCCGTTCCAGTTGCTCGAACCCCAGCAGAAAGGGATGCGCCCCGAAGCTCAATTTCGTCATCCTGTTGTCCTTTGCAAAAGCGACAATCGGCGGGACCCTGGTCCGGCATCCCGCCACCGTTGATATGGGACGCAACCATCGATGCCGCAAGGCCCGCGATGCGATCGGTTTGATCTGCAAATACTTCCCGCACCGCGACCGAATCGCTGTATCCTTGCGTAGGCGAAGAAGACCGGATCGTGATCCAGCCATGAATGCTCCCTCTGAACTCAACTTCGAAGACATGTTGCGTATCCGGCTCGAGGTGCTGCGGCGCGAACACCGCGATCTGGACGAGGCGGTGCACGCGCTTGAAACCGCCGGCCGCCCCGACCAGTTGACCCTGCGCCGCCTGAAAAAGCAGAAACTGGCGCTGAAGGACCAGATCGTGAAGATCGAGGATCAACTGATCCCCGACATCATCGCCTGAGGTCGGGGGAAACGCGGCGGCGCGGGCAAGCGGGCCGTGTGTGTGCCCTCTGCGCCGGTGTCCCGCCCCTGCGCCGCAGACTTGCCCCCGCCTCGCAGCCCGGTATAGTGCGGCGCTTTCCATCGGGGGGACCACGTGGCACAGATCGGCATCATCATGGGCAGCCAGTCCGACTGGCCCACAATGAAACAGGCCGCCGACCTGCTGGACGACCTGGGCCTGCCCTACGAGACCCGGATCGTCAGCGCCCACCGGACCCCCGACCGGCTGTGGAGCTATGGCGAAACGGCCATCGAACGCGGTCTGAAGGTGATCATCGCAGGTGCGGGCGGCGCCGCGCATCTGCCGGGCATGATGGCCAGCAAGACCCGCCTTCCGGTGATCGGCGTCCCGGTGCAGACCCGGGCCCTCGGCGGCATCGACAGCCTGTATTCGATCCTGCAGATGCCGCGCGGCTATCCGGTGGCGACGATGGCGATCGGCGGCGCGGCGAATGCCGGTCTGATGGCGGCCAGCATCCTGGCCCTGTCGGACCCCGCCCTTGCCGCCCGGCTGGACGCATGGCGCGAAGCCCTGTCGGCATCGATCCCCGAGGAGCCGACCGATGACCAGCCCTGATGAACCCCTTGCCCCCGGTGCCGTCATCGGCATCCTCGGTGGCGGGCAACTGGGCAGGATGCTGGCCGTCGCCGCCGCCCGCCTGGGCTTTCGCTGCCATGTCTACGACCCCGGCCCCGATCCCTGCGCCGCCGACGTGTCCCATGCCCTGACCACCGCCGCCTACGACGACGCAGAGGCCCTGACCGCCTTCGCCGCCGCCGTCGACGTGATCACCTATGAATTCGAGAACATCCCCACCGCCGCGCTCGACCTGCTGGACCGGCTGAAACCGATCCGCCCGAACTGCCGCGCGCTGGCGATCAGCCAGGACCGGCTGACCGAAAAGGCCTTCCTGCGCGACCTGGGCCTGCAAACCGCCCCCTTCGCCGCCGTCACAACCGCCGCCGACCTGGCATCGGCGCTGGCGAGGATCGGCACGCCGTCGATCCTGAAAACCACCCGGCTCGGCTATGACGGCAAGGGCCAGATGCGTCTGGCCAGCCGCGCCGACGCCGACGCGGGCCTTGCCGCGATGCGGGGCGCAGAATGCGTGCTGGAAGGCTTCATCGACTTCACCCTCGAGGCATCGGTCATCGCCGCGCGCGGTCTGGACGGCTCGGTCGCCGCCTATGACCCCGGCGAGAATGTGCACCGCGCGGGCATCCTGCACAGCACCACCGTCCCCGCCCGCCTGACACCGGCACAGCGCACCGACGCCGTGCTGATCGCCGCCCGCATCCTGAACGCGCTAGACTACGTCGGCGTGCTGGGGGTCGAGCTGTTCGTCACGCCGACGGCCCTGATTGTCAATGAAATCGCCCCGCGCGTGCACAACTCCGGCCACTGGACGCAGAACGGCTGCGCGGTGGACCAGTTCGAACAGCACATCCGCGCCATCGCGGGCTGGCCGCTTGGCGACGGGGCGCGCCACACCGACATCCGGATGGAAAACCTGATCGGCAGCGACATCACCCGCGTGCCCGACCTTGCCCGTCAACGCGACACCGCCCTGCACCTTTACGGCAAGGGGGCCCCCCGCCCCGGCCGCAAGATGGGCCATGTCAACCATATCCTGCGGAAGGACTGACCTTTCCAACTGGCTCAAATATCCCCCGCGGAGCGTCCGGCGGTGTCGTTGGAGCCTCCGGCGGGGATGTTTGAGCCAGCTGGAAAGCGGCAGGGCCCGCATTTGGCGGTGGACAAGGCCCCCGGCCCACGACAGCCTGTGTCGGATGGCCAAGCATCCCTCCCCCCGCCTCGCGGTTCGCGCCCTGATCCTGCAGGACGACCGGCTTCTGCTGGTCAACGCCTATCCCGGCGGGCGGTCCGACCTGTGGTGCGCGCCGGGGGGCGGGGTGGAGCCGGGTCAGTCACTGCCCGTCAATCTGGTCCGCGAGGTGCACGAGGAGACCGGCCTGACCGTCGCCGTGGGGGCACCCGCCCTGATCAACGAATTCCACGACCCCGCCACCCGCTTTCACCAGGTCGACCTGTTCTTCCGCTGCACGATCGTCGCAGGCACCCTCGACCCCGGCTGGCGCGACCCCGAAGCCGTGGTCACCGACCGCCGTTTCTTCGCGCGCGCCGATCTGGACCTTGGCCGCATCCGCTTCAAACCCGACAGCCTGGCACAGGCCGCCTGGGGCGAGGGGCTGCTTTACGACCCGCTGGAACGTCTGGTGCGCTGACATGAAAAAGGGCACCCGAAGGTGCCCTTTCCCGCAACGCGATCCTTAACGGATCACATCATCCCGTCCATGCCGCCCATGCCGCCCATGCCGCCGCCGCCGTTCGCGTTGCCTTTCGGCTCCGGACGGTCTGCGATCATGGCTTCGGTGGTGATCAGCAGCGACGCAACCGAAGCCGCATCTTCCAGCGCGATCCGCACGACCTTGGCCGGGTCGATCACGCCGAACTTGAACATGTCGCCATATTCTTCGGTCTGCGCGTTGAAGCCAAAGGTCTTGTCGGTCGACTCGCGGACCTTGCCCGCGACCACGGCCCCATCGACACCGGCGTTCTGCGCGATCTGGCGCAGCGGCGCTTCCAGGGCGCGACGGATGATCGCGATCCCGGCGTTCTGGTCAGAGTTTGCACCCTCGACCCCGTCCAGCGCGGAGGCCGCCTGCATCAGCGCAACGCCGCCGCCAACCACGATGCCTTCTTGCACGGCCGCGCGGGTTGCGTTCAGCGCGTCATCAACGCGGTCTTTGCGCTCTTTCACTTCGATCTCGGTCATGCCGCCGACGCGGATCACCGCAACGCCGCCAGCCAGTTTGGCCACGCGCTCTTGCAGTTTTTCCTTGTCGTAGTCGCTGGTGGTGTCTTCGATCTGCTGACGGATCTGTGCCACACGCGCTTGAATCTCGGCCTTGTCGCCAGCGCCATCGACGATGGTCGTGGTGTCCTTGGTGATCGAGATTTTCTTGGCACGGCCCAGCATGTCGAGCGTGACATTCTCCAGCTTCATGCCCAGATCATCGCTGATCACCTGACCACCGGTCAGAATGGCGATGTCCTGCAGCATGGCCTTGCGACGATCACCGAAGCCCGGAGCCTTGACAGCGGCGATCTTCAGCCCACCACGCAGCTTGTTGACGACCAGCGTGGCCAGAGCCTCGCCTTCGACGTCTTCCGAGATGATCAGCAGCGGCTTTTGCGACTGGATCACGGCTTCCAGCAACGGAACCATCGGCTGCAGCGAGCCCAGCTTCTTCTCGTGCAGCAGAACCAGAACGTCTTCCAGATCGGCAACCATCTTGTCGGCGTTGGTCACGAAGTAGGGCGACAGGTAGCCACGGTCGAACTGCATGCCTTCGACGACTTCGGTTTCCGTTTCCAGACCCTTGTTTTCCTCGACGGTGATGACACCCTCGTTGCCGACCTTCTGCATCGCATCCGCGATCTGACGGCCGATTTCCGACTCGCCGTTGGCCGAGATGGTGCCGACCTGCGCGACTTCAGCCGAGTCCGAAACCGGACGGGCCGCGGCCTTGATCGCCGCGACAACCTTCGAGGTCGCCAGATCGATCCCGCGCTTCAGGTCCATCGGGTTCATGCCGGCGGCAACCGCCTTCATGCCTTCCTTGATGATCGCCTGTGCCAGAACCGTGGCGGTGGTGGTGCCGTCGCCGGCTTCGTCATTGGTGCGGGAAGCGACTTCCTTCACCATCTGCGCGCCCATGTTCTCGAACTTGTCGGCCAGCTCGATTTCCTTGGCAACCGTCACACCGTCCTTGGTGATGCGGGGTGCGCCGAACGACTTGTCGATCACCACGTTGCGGCCTTTGGGGCCCAGGGTCACCTTCACCGCGTCGGCAAGGATGTTGACGCCGCGCAGCATGCGGTCGCGGGCGTCGGATTCGAAACGTACGTCTTTAGCAGCCATGTTGTAGCTCCTTCGAATGGGTTACCGGGATGCGATGTCTCAGCCCAAAATGCCGAGAATGTCGCTTTCCTTCATGATCAGCAGGTCTTCACCGTCCAGCTTGACCTCGGTGCCCGACCATTTGCCGAACAGGATCCGCTGACCCTTTTCGACATCCATCTTGATGCGCTTGCCGTCTTCGTCGCGCGCGCCCGGGCCCACGGCCACGACTTCGCCTTCAGCGGGCTTTTCCTTGGCGGTATCGGGGATGATCAGACCACCCTTGGTCTTGTCTTCGCCTTCGATGCGACGGACCAGCACGCGGTCATGCAGCGGTTTGAATGCCATCTGGTAACACTCCCTAGGTTCCAGGTTGAATCGTGTTGGCACTCATCGAATACGAGTGCCAACAGCGCCGACATAGCCAATGCCGCCCGCGCCGTCAACCACGGCCATCGCGAAAATTTCATGACACGGTCGCCGCGCGCGGCTTGGCCTTTCCCTGCGGCGGTGCCACTTTGAGGCAAACGGAGTTCCCACATGCTGCGCATCCTGACCCTGCTGGCCGCCGTTCTTCTGCCCCAGTTCGGGCATGCGCAATGCAGCGGTCAAAACCTGATCAACGCCCTGCCCGCCGCCGAACAATCCAGCCTTCGGGCCGCTGCGGCGACGGTTCCTTATCCCGATGGCAATTTCTGGCGGGCGACGCGGGGCACACAGGTTGTCCACCTGATCGGCACCTATCATTTCGACGACGCGCGCCACGCGACCGCCCTGGCGGCGCTGGCCCCGCTGATCGCGCAATCCACCCTGCTGCTGGTCGAGGCAGGCCCGGCCGAGGAGGCCGCCCTTGCCGAACGCATGGCCCGCGAACCCGGAATGGTGACGATCACCGACGGCCCCACCCTGCCCGACCTGCTGCCCGAAGCCGAATGGCAGGCCCTGTCGGCCGCGATGGCGGCCCGTGGCATCCCCGGCTTCATGGCCGCAAAATTCCAGCCGTGGTTCCTGTCGATGATGCTGGGCATTCCGCCCTGCGACATGGCCCGTGCCGCCTCGGGGCGCGGCCTGGACCAGCGGATGATCGAGGCGGCCACAGCGCGCGGCGTGCCCGTCAAGGCGCTGGAGCCCTACGACACCCTGTTTAGCCTGTTCAACGACCTGACCGAAGCGGACCAGCTTGACATGGTCCGCTCGGCGCTGGCCATGGAACCGCAGGCCGCCGACATGTCGGTGACCCTCGCCGACAGCTATTTCGCCGAGGAAGGCCGCCTGATCTGGGAGTTCATGCGGCTTCAGGTGCTGGGGGCCGCCGGCACGGATCGGGATCAGGCGCTGCATGGCCTTGCGCTGATGGAAACCGCGCTGATGTCCAACCGCAACCGCGCCTGGATCCCGGTGATCACCGCCGCAACCGCCAAGGGCCCGGTGGTCGCGGCGTTTGGTGCCCTGCACCTGTCGGGCGATCAGGGCGTGCTGGCCCTGCTGGCGGCCGAGGGGTTCACCCTCGAACGCCTGCCACTTTGACGCCCGTTCAGTAATACCGCTTGAACCGCGCGCCTTCCATGCCGAGCTTCTGCAGATCGGCTTCGGCCGGCTGACGCCCGACCTCCAGCGCCTGCGACGCGGACCCTGCGGCGGCGAAGGTGGCGATGACGGAGGCAACACCCGACATCAGCGATTGCAGAACGCCCCGGACGGGAAGGGCGGATTTGACGACGAGGCCAGACATGATGTGTTCGCTTTCAAAGCTGTGACGACCCCCCGAAACTGGGGGCCTTCCCCGCTTGCCGCAACGCAGCATTGCGCAGTCCACCTATGCACCTGACGCAAGGCCCGTCCGACCCTGCGCGCCAACCTCAGGTCGCGACGTTCTTCATGATGACAATTTCGTTGCGCGCCCCGGCGAGAAAACCGGCGCCGTTCAACCGGTATACCTTCACGCCCACCGTATCTGTCGGAACATTCGCGCCGATCGCCCGAACGGAATCGGGCAACACCTGAGCGACCACATCGGTATGGGATGAAAAATCATCATGCGTCGCAGCATAGTCGTAATCCCGCTTCTTCACCCGCCACTGCGCGATCAGATCGCCCACCTCGGGCTTCCGGTCTGTGATCCGGTACCCCCAGAACGGCGCGGAGCCGTCGTCCCTCTTCACGATGCTGTCGTGAATGTAGAACGAGTGTTTCTTGTTCTGCACGAACCCGGTGTAACCCCCGGCACGACGCACGAAGGCAGACATCCCGGCCGCCGACCACGGCCAGTCCGGGTGGCTGGTGTTGTCGCCGGGCGGGCTGCCCATCCCGAGATCGGCCCACATCTTCAGCACCATCGCCTTGTAGGGTTGCACATTCTCGCGCCCGGCACCGCGGTCGAACTCTTCCCAATAGGCGAAGGCAGCCCGCACCAGACGCACCACAGCATCACTTTTGACCGGCGTCATGAACACGTCCGACGCAAAGCCCGTCCTGGGCGCCCCCGGCCCGATCACCCGGACCTCTTTCCACTTGGTTCCGGTGTCTGCAATCAATTCCACCACGGTGCCATAGGGCATGTTGGCCACTGGCGCGCCGGTTGTGCCGGGCGTGGGCCGCAGGTTCAGCCCGGTGTAAAGGTTCGTCACGATGTATCGCATGTCCCAACCCCGCTGCTGCCGCCGAATGCCCCTGCACTCTAATCGGCATCGGCGATTCTCTCAAGCGCGCCACAACTGCCGGATGCGTCAGCAATCCTCGCGCTTGTCGCGTGACAAGCAGGCCTCCGCCGCCTATAAACCGCGCGAAATCCCCATGCGAAGGCAGTTCCGATGACCACCCTCGTTTTCGGCCACAAATCCCCCGACACCGATTCCACCGGCTCCGCGATCATCTGGGCCTGGTATCTGTCGCATACCGGCACCCCGGCCGAGCCGCGCCTGCTGGGCGAGCCCAACACCGAGGCCGCCTTCCTGCTGGCCCAGTGGGACCTGCCGAAACCCGCGCTGCTGACCGACGTGACCGCCGCCGATACCGTGGTGATCGTCGACACCAACAATCCGGCCGAACTGCCGCCTTCGATCAACGAGGCGAACATCACCGGCATCATCGACCACCACATGCTGGCCGGGGGCCTGAAAACCCGGTCGCCGATCGACATCACCATCCGCCCGCTGGCCTGCACCGCCACCATCCTGCACGACCTGATGGGGCCGCACGCCGCCCATGCGCCGCGCGGGATCAAGGGCGCGATGCTGACCTGCATCCTGTCCGACACGATGGAATTCCGCAGCCCCACCACCACCCCGCACGACCGAGCCGTGGCCGAACGCCTCGCCGCCGATCTGGGCATCGACATTCCCGCCTTCGCCGCGCAGATGTTCGCCGCCAAATCGGATGTCGCGCATTTCTCGGATGCCGAGCTTCTGCGGATGGACTCCAAGGAATACACCATCGACGGCCACGAGCTGCGCATCTCGGTGCTGGAAACCACCGCGCCGCAGGTCATCCTGGACCGCAAGGCCGCTCTGATGGCCGCGATGCCCGCTGTCGCCGCCGAGGACGGGGCCGAACAGGTGATGCTGTTCGTCATCGACATCCTGAACGAAGAGGCGACCCTGCTGGTGCCCAACGATCTGGTGAAAACCGTGGCGGAAGCCTCGTTCGGATGCACCGTCACCGGCGACACCGTGGTGCTGCCCGGGATCATGAGCCGCAAGAAGCAGATCATCCCCGCGCTGAAACTGTGATTGCGCCTGCTGCGGCATTGGTGCGCCGGGCGCATCGGCTGACATCCTGCGAAAAGGCTGCCCATGACCGAGATCATTCCCTCTCTGGCCACCGTCGCCGCGCGTTATGACGCGGTGTTCTGCGATCTCTGGGGTTGCCTGCACGACGGGGTGACCGCCTTTCCTGCCGCCGTCGCCGCCCTGCAGTCCTACCGCGCCTCGGGCGGCATCGTGGTGCTGGTGACCAATGCCCCGCGCCCGAAACCCAGCGTCGTCAGGCAGTTGGACGCGATGGGCTGCCCCCGCGACGCCTGGGACGAGGTGGTATCCTCTGGCGATGCCGCGCAATATGCCCTGATCACCGGGGCCGTGGGGCACCGCGTCTACCACATCGGGGCGGAAAAGGACCTGACCTTCTTCACGGATTTCGCCGACGATCTGCAAGACACCCTCAAGACCGCGCGCCCCATCGAACGCGTGGCGCTGTCCGACGCCGAAGGCATCGTCTGCACCGGCCTGTTCGACGATCTGACCGAGACGCCCGACGACTACCGCGCGCCGCTCTTGCTGGCCAGGACCATGGGCTTGCCGATGCTCTGCGCCAATCCCGACATCATCGTGGACATGGGCCATACCCGGCTTTACTGCGCCGGGGCGATCGCGGCGGCCTATGAAGGCATCGGCGGCAAAGCCCTGTATTTCGGCAAACCCCACCCGCCGATCTATGACCTCGCCCGCCGCCGCCTGATGGCCTTGACCGACCGCGCCGACCCGCAGATCCTGTGCATCGGCGACGGCATCACCACCGACATTCAGGGCGGGGTGTCCGAAAGCCTTGACACTTTGTTCGTCACTGGCGGCATCGCCGCAACCGAGTTCGGCCCGGACGCCGCAAACCCGGTTCAGGGCTTGCTTGACGCCTACCTGACCGCCCGCCAACTGTTCGCCACTTTTGCGATCGGCCATCTTCGGTAACATTATTGCGCATTTCGCCACACCGGCGATTATTTGTTGCGCGGCGGATTGCGCTGCATCGCAGCATCGGCTAGCGTCGCGCCAACAATCCGGGAATCAACCTATGCTGGACAATTCGCTCCGCGGCACGATCTGCATCGAAGATATCGAAATCGGCATGACCCGCAGCTTGCGGAAAACCGTGACCGACCGTGACATCTCACTTTTTGCCGAGATTTCCACGGATTACAATCCGGTTCACCTGGATGACGACTATGCCCGCGACACGATTTTCGAAGGCCGCATCGCGCATGGCATGCTGACCGCCGGGTTGATCTCGGCGGTGATCGGCGAACAGCTTCCCGGCCATGGCACCGTATACCTCGGCCAGTCGCTGCGCTTCATGGCCCCGGTCCGCCCCGGCGACACCGTGGAGGCGCATGTGACCGTGACCGGCATCGACCATGCGAAACGCAGGGTGACCCTTGAAACCCACTGCGCGGTGGGTAAAACGGTGGTGCTGAAGGGTGAGGCGCTGGTTCTGGCGCCAAGCCGGAAGTTCGACTGACGGGGCCTGCGTGCCCCATTTGGGGCAGGATGCGAATTCATCAACATTGGCAAGGGCTTGATCCGTCAGCCCGCGGCGCATCCATCGCGTTGGGCAACTTCGACGGCGTCCACCTGGGCCACCGCGCGGTCATCGACCTGGCCCGGCCCGATCCCGCAACCCCCGACGCCCCCCTGGGCATCGTGACGTTCGAACCGCACCCCCGCGACTATTTCGCACCCCACGCCCCGCCTTTCCGCCTGATGAACGCCGAAAGCCGTGCCAACCGGCTGGCCAAGCTCGGGGTTCAGCACCTCTACCAACTGCCCTTCGACGCCCGGATGGCCAGCCTGACGCCAGAGGCTTTCGCGACCGAGGTTCTGCACGATGGCCTCGGCATCCGCCATGTCGTCGTGGGTGCCGATTTCTGCTTCGGCAAGGCCCGCGCCGGCCGCGCCGCAGACCTGCAGGCCTATGGCGACGCCTGTGGTTTCCGGGTCACCATCGCCACCCTGATCCGGTCGGCGGGGATGGAGATCTCGTCCACCGCCATCCGCACCGCGCTGACCGAAGGCCGCCCGCGTGACGCCGCCGCCATGCTGGGCCACTGGCACCGCATCGAAGGCGAGGTGATCCACGGCGAAAAGCGGGGCCGCGAGTTGGGCTATCCGACCGCCAACATGGCGCTGACCGGCCTGCACCTGCCCCGCCTCGGGGTCTACGCGAGCCTTGTCGATGTGCTGACCGGCCCGCACACCGGCAGCTATTTCGGGGCCTCCAGCCTCGGGGTGCGCCCGATGTTCGGGGAAAATCAGCCGAACCTTGAAACCTACCTGCTTGATTTCAAGGGCGATCTCTATGGCCATCACCTGTCGGTCGCCCTGGTCGACTACCTGCGCCCCGAGTTGAAGTTCGACGGCTTGCCCGCCCTGATCACCCAGATGGCCGCCGATTGCGACACCGCGCGCGGCGTGCTGTCGCGGCTGGGTCCGGGCAGCCCGGCTTAGGCCACCAGCCGCGTCCGGCCGCCCAGAAACCCGTCAAGGGCCGCGTTGAACACCTCGGGCCGCTCCAGCATCACCGCATGTCCGGTCGCAGGCACCACCAGCATCCGGGCCCCGGCGATGCCATCCGCCACCGCCTGCGCCTTTGCCGTCGGGATCGGCCGGTCCTCTGCGCCCGACACCACCAGCGTCGGCGTCACGATCCGCCCCAGCGACCCGACGATCCCGCGACGATGCGCCGAAGCCGCCGCCGCCCGGTGCAGGCTGCGCGGCAGGTCCCGCAGATAGCCGCGCCACCGCGCCACCTCGAACCGCCGCGCCGGGTGGTTCAGGAACGTGTCGCCGAACAGGATCTTCAGCAGCGGGCGCACAAAGGGCCGCGCCCCCAGCACCCGGACCAGGGCGATCAACGCCCTGTAGCGCGGCATCCTGGCGGGGTCTTCCGCCTCGGCACTCGGCCCGATCAGGGTCAGGGTCTCCAACATCTCCGGGGCCAGAACCGCGACACGCATCGCGATGAAGGTACCCATCGAAAACCCGACCAGATGGCACGGCCCCAGGTTCAGCGCGCCGATCAGCGCCACGACATCAAGCGCCAGCGAGTCGAGGTCCAGCCCCTCCGTCGTCTTGTCCGACCGGCCCTGCCCGCGCAGATCAAAAGTGACCACCCGATATCTGTCGCGAAACGCCGCAACCTGATGGTGCCAGGACTCGCTGGCGAGCATCAACCCGTGAATGAAAACAATGGTCTGCGGCCCCGTTCCGGCGATGGAGTAGTGCAGGTCGGCCCCGCGGATATTCAGTTTCGGCATGATGGCTTCCTATGTCCCTTTATGGTGACTTTGTGATAGCACGCAGGCACTCGCCAAACAAGCCTTATGTCACCTATCGGTGATATTTCGCCGCGATGTTTCCAGGTCCCGCCCCCCTTCCCTTTGCCGCAGCCATTTGCCAAGGTCCCCGACATGACTGCACCGCCGCCGCTTCGCCCGAAGTTCTGGGAAACCGTCCCGCTGAGCAAAATGACGCCCCAAGAATGGGAGGCGCTGTGTGACGGCTGCGGCAAATGCTGCCTGAACAAGCTGGAATACGAAGACACCGGCGAGGTCGAATTCACCCGGGTCGCCTGCAAACTGCTCGACGGCGACACCTGCCGCTGCATGAGCTATGCCAACCGCCACGACTTCGTGCCCGAATGCGTCCGCCTGTCGCCGAAAACCCTGCCGAAGGTGGCCTACTGGATGCCGCAAACCTGCGCCTACCGCCTGCTGTATCAGAACAAACCGCTGCCCGACTGGCACCCCCTGCTGACCGGCGACCCCGACAGCACCCACGCCTCGGGCAACTCGGTGCGCGGCTGGACGGTGTCGGAACTGACAGTCCCCGAAGAAGACTGGGACGACTACACGATCGAGGAAAAACCCTGATGTTCTTCGCCTCCGACAACACCTCCGGCTGCCCGCCACAGATCATGGCCGCCCTGCTGCGCGCCAATGACGGCTATGCGATGGGCTATGGCAACGATCCGATCATGGGCGAGGTGCGCCGGCAGATGCGCGCGCTGTTCGACGCCCCCGAGGCGGCCGTCTATCTGGTCGCCACGGGGACGGCGGCGAACTCCCTGGCCTGCGCCATCGCCTGCCCGCCCTGGGGCGCGGTGTTCTGCCACAGCCATGCCCATATCGCCGAAGACGAATGCGGCGCGCCGGAGTTTTTCACCAACGGCGCGAAACTGGTGCTGGTGCCGGGCACCCACGGCCGCATGACGCCCGACGCCCTGGCCGCTACCATCGCCCGGACCGGCAACGGCGGGGTGCATTCGGTGCAGCGCGGCATGGTGTCGATCACCAACGTGACCGAGGCGGGCACGGTCTATACCCCGGCGGAGGTGGCTGCGCTGGCGGCAGTGGCGCGTGGGCAAGGCCTGCCGGTGCATCTGGATGGCGCGCGCTTTGCCAATGCGCTGGTGGCAACGGGGGCGACCCCGGCGCAGATGACCTGGGCTGCGGGGGTCGATATCCTGTCGTTCGGCGGCACCAAGAACGGGCTGATGGGGGTCGAGGCGGTGGTGATCTTCGACCCCGCCAAGGCCTGGGAGTTCGAGTTGCGCCGCAAACGCGCAGGCCACCTGCCGTCGAAACACCGCTACCTGTCGGCCCAGATGCAGGCCTACCTGACCGACGGCCTCTGGCTTGACCTCGCGCGCCAGGCCAACGCCATGGCGGCCCGGCTGGCGCAGGGGTTGGCACAGGTGCCGGATGCGGTGCTGGCCCATCCGGTGCAGGCCAACATCCTGTTCCCCCATTTTCCGACCGGCACCCACGCCCGCGCCGAAGCCGCCGGGGCCGTCTATTACCGGATGCCCGGCCCGCCAGACCGCGACGCCGCGCGGTTCGTGGCGAACTGGTCCACCACCGAATCGGACGTGCAGGCGCTGATTGCCGCCCTGACCCCCTGATGTGACCCGGTGATTTTCTGCACCTGCACCCCGACAGCGGTTTGCAAGCCCCCGCCCGGATGATAAGCGAAGGGCAACGTCACGGTTCCGTCACGCACG
>Ga0247831_1000986_pt1 | contig 57721 bp, 44 predicted proteins | sample LaCruzMarch2015__9_FD_192406 | JGI IMG/M metagenome (GOLD analysis project Ga0247831, IMG submission 192406) | Freshwater microbial communities from meromictic Lake La Cruz, Castile-La Mancha, Spain - LaCruzMarch2015_1m | ecosystem: Environmental > Aquatic > Freshwater > Lake | place: Spain...
GGCCAGATCGGCTCCGATCGTCAGGTTGCACGACCGGCAGGGTCGATCCAATCGTGCCGTCGGGACGCCTCACCGATACCAGGCTGAACTTCGCCTATTTCAGTCAGTGCACTGTCCAGACAATCAGTGTGGGGTAGCGACGGAATAGCCCAAACGACACATTTACTCAGCGCACAAGTCCAACTCGTTGTTAACGCCGCGTTCTCGCAGCAGAGGATCGCCAGCAATCTCAAGATCTGAAAAGCTATAGAGCTCAGACTGGGCGAGGACGTTTGTGCATGCCCAGTCGGCGCTTTCTTTAAACGACTCTCCGAAGGTGGATAGATCCCAAACTTCAAGTACGCCCGCCATCGACAGAGTCGCGAGACGCTGGCTATTCGCGGAAAAAGCCGCGGTTCGTAGCGGGGAGTTTCCAGACGGCTCGAATACAGCCAGCGAAAAGCCGCTCTGCCGACTTCTTAGCGAGAGGCCTCCTCCATCAATCCGCTCTACCGTAAATCTGTCGTCAGGTGATTGCGCTTGAATGACTTGATCGCTGAGCAGCTGAAGGCCTTTCTGCTGCAAACGGTCCATCAGCTGTTCATTGCCCTCGGTTTTGATTTCGTCTCGAATGCTCGGAGATGACAGATCCCAGACATGGATGATTTCTTTCTGGAAGGTCGATGCGTAGATACGTCCACCTTCAAACAGAACTCGGTCAACTGCATTGCCTGCACGTATCCCTGCAAACATTTCGTCGCCTTCATCAAATGTCTGCAGCACGAAGGTGTCGCCGCTTTGAGTGTCGATGACCAGAACTTCAGAGTCTATGTTGCGCATCGCCAGGACAAATCGGCCATCCGGTGAAAAGGCTGGCCCGCGCGGACTGCTACGTTCATACGAGCTGAACTTGCCGGTGGCCAAGGGAGACGTACTGATTTGCTCGAGATCAAAGAGCCGAGCTGAACCATTTGCGCTGGCCAACAGGATTGCGCGGCGATCCGGTGACATTATTGCAGCGTTCACTCCCGTAGCGATCTCGCGATGGCCTCGTCCTTCGGTTGCGACAGTCACGCGACCATTCGGATCGAGACGCACGGTCCGGCCATCGCCCATCAATGTCGCGAAGTCATCTCTCGTCTCGCCGCGCGTGACATAATCCGTATAAAGCCAAGCTTCGCCGGGACTACGCTTCAAGAAGGACGGTCCGGCCAACATCGGCTCAGGAAGTCCCATCATGTTGCCTGGGCCAGCACCTCGCCAACCATACAAGACCGGATCGTTAGACACGTCGAACCCGGACGAGGACAACCAGATCATGATACTCTCATAGCCTTCAGAGCTTTCGCAGCTAACATCAAATTGCGTCGTCCAGGGCGTTTCCGTTCAGCCGAAAGCTGTTGGGCTTCAGCTATTTGGTCAGGGGTCAGCAATTTCCTTAAACCATCCCGAAACTCAAACGATTCAGCGTCCCCGCTCGCAGCGCTATCACGAGAGCCTGAAAAACCTCACCCCGGCCGATCTCTACACCGGCCGCGGGCAGACCATTCTGCCCGAACGAGAGAAAATCAAAAGGAGGACGATGAAACTCAGGCGCTTGCAGCACGCCCGGTCTGCTGCTTAACACAGGCCCAGACGTGCCGGACCCTCTTTGAGTGAGGCAGCCTTGTGTCTCAAAATACCTGACGACCGACATCTCTGCATCCTTCTTGGCAAGGGATGACGAGACGAGACCAACCAGAGTGGGCGTACTGATGACCCAGAATGATCAAGCAAGCGCCGGAACGCCGCTCGGATCATGGCGCCTCGCGGCCTTTGCGCTGCCGTGCGTTCCGGTCGCTGCGATGCTCATGCCTGTGGTGGTCTATCTGCCAAACTATTACGCTACTGATCTGGGTGTCAGCCTTGGTGCGATCGGCCTTGCGTTCGGAATCGTCAGGCTCTTCGACTTATGGCTGGACCCGACGCTTGGTTTTCTGATCGATAAGACGAACACTCGATTTGGCCGGTTCAAGCCCTGGCTCGTGGCTGGTCTGCCGATCGCTGTGCTCGCGGTCTGGATGCTGTTCATGGCGCGGCCCGGGATCGACGGCAGCTACATCCTGTTTTGGCTGATCCTGGGTTTTCTCGGTCAGTCGATGGCCTCTATGGCGCATGTTGCGTGGGCAGCCCGCATTGCCCCAGAATACAGCCAGCGAACGCGGGTGTTCGGCTGGTGGCAGGCGTTCACGGTGCTTGGCATGCTGATCGTGCTTGCGATGCCTCCGTTGATGGAGAGCGCTTTCGGGCTCGACTATGCGTCGGGCGTGCGCGCCATGGGCTGGTTCGTCGTCATGAGTTTACCGGCTGCGATCCTTGTCGCGCTGTTTGCAGTGCGCGAGCCTTTCGCCCCGAGAAATTCCAATACATCCAGTTGGCGTCACTACCTCGTGCTCTTGCGTCGGCCTTCCGTTCTGAGGCTGCTTGCGGCGGACATCCTTATTGGGACGGGACCTGTTATTGCGGGCACGTTGTTTTTCTTCTTTTTCGACGCCATCCGAGGCTGGGACCGTTCGGAAGCTGGTTTGTTGTTGTTGCTCTATTTCATCGGCGCCCTGCTTGGCGCGCCGCTATGGTCGCGGCTGGGCCGGGCGTTCGGCAAGCACCGTGCGCTGAGTATTGCCGCCGTTGCCTATTCGATCGCGCAAGGGTCGGTGTTGATCGCACCGCCGGGTTTGGTCTGGGCGATTGTCACCATGACGCTGGCCGGCGTTCCCTACAGCGCTGGCCCGATCCTCCTGCGGGCGATGATGGCGGATCTCGGCGATGAAGAACGCTTGCACAGCGGTGTCGACCGTAGCGGTCTTTTGTTTGGAATGCTCAGCGGCGCCGTGAAGATTGGATCTGCATTTGCGGTTTTCGCGTCGGTCACCTCCATCGAGGCCATGGGCTTCCGGGCTGATCTTGGGGCGGGCAATGATCCGCTTGCGTTGGCCGCATTGTCGGGCGTCTTCGCATTGGCGCCTGCGTTGTTGGGTCTCGCCGGAGCGGCCCTGATCTCCGGTCATAAAATGGATAAAGCCGCGCACGATGCCATACGCCAGCAGCTCGATGCGCGTGATACCTTACAGAAAGAGCGTGCGACTGCGTAATCGCGGCAGACACGAGGCGGGGTCCTGCCGGCGCCTTAGTTCAGACGCGCAAATTCCGAAGGCGGCGAACGTCGCATTTTTGGCAAAGTCAGGCCTGGCGGCGGCGAGGCTGCCGGACGGCACGATTGCTTAGGTTTCCAGGACACCCGCCAGGCGCAGCCGTCTCCTCGCGGCCAAGGCGAACCTCCACCTTCCGCAGCTTCGCACGGATCTCTTCAGGCTTGGCGCTCTTGCCCATGCCTCAACGCCATAATCGGAGCCGGGACTCACTTGAATACCGGGCTACTTTCTTGGGGCGGCAGACCACATTCCCGCTCGTCTCGCTTCTGGTTCAGCTGCTCGAGCGTCAGAATCCGCGACGGATCGACAGAACGGCTGCGGGGTCGGCGAGCGGGTCATTTCCGGTTCGAGCGGCATCCACGTAGGAGAGGCTTACTGACAATGGGCCGAGATGCGTTGATGCGCCAATTGACCAGTCGCGCTTGGACGCGCCGAAGGCGCCGTCTTCAACGCCGTACGAACCTAGAAGCGTGAACGGTGTGCCTTCGACCGGAATGGCTCCATCCAGCATCAGGTAGGTGTTGTCGGCGTCGCCCAGGCTGTCTTGTGCGGGAGAGTAGGCGAGGGTGAAGCCTACTTCGCCGCTGCCGGCAGCGGCGCCGATGCGACCGGAATACTCAGCGTAGTTGTCGTCGTTGGCGTCCGGATAGGAATAATACATCCCATTGAGATCGAGATTGAAGCGGCCGAAATCGGTAGAATAGCCCGCGCCGCCATTGTCATCGATGTTCGAGCCCCACGCGAAAACGTAGAGGCCGGTTTCATGCGAAATGGTCAACTCCGGCTGGAGCGCAGGGCCCTTGTCGGTGAGGGAGTAGCCGCGAAACCGGTAGTCGGACACCGCCACGAGTGTCAGGTCGACTTCGAACGCGTTCCCATCAGAAGAGGCCGCTTCCTCGGCATGGGCGCAAGTCGCCAGCGAAAAGGCGGCCATGCCGGCGAGACGCCATTTGGCTGGTCGCATGTGCCGGGTCATTCGGGTGTTCCTCGAATTGAACTCAGGCGGCGCGCGGTGAAGCTCGGCCGGTGGCGGAAGTATTTGCTGCTATACGGAAGATCAGGCTGACGGTCGCGCCCGCGCCGGGGCCGGGGCTTTCGATGGTGAGATTGCCGCCCATGGCATTAGCGGTGTTTGCACACCAGTGGAGGCCGAGGCCACGACCGGCTTTGCCGCGGGTCGAGAAACCTCGTTCGAAAACCTTTTGTTTGAGGCCCGCCTCGAAACCCTCTCCGGTATCCCTGATGTCGATGCGCACGCATTCGTCTGCGCCCACCCGAATGCGGGTTGCCGCAATGTCGATCCGTCCGGAGCCGAGCCCGGTCGCCGCAATCGCCTGGACTGCATTCATGACAATGTTTTCCAGAACCTGGGCCAGCAGGATCCTGTTGCCCGAGATCTCGAACCGCTCTGCGCTCGCGAACCCGACTTCGATCGGTAGCCCTTCAACGTGGCGCGCCGCCGTGGTTGCATGGCTGATCAGCGAGTTGAGGTCGCAGACTTCGGAGTAGGACTGCATCTTGTTGTCCGGCGACTGAGCGGCCTCGATTGTTTCCACCGCACCATTCAGGCTGCGGATGGCCTCTCTCAGCAAGACCTTCTTGTTCGCCAGTGATCCGTTGGTATGGGTGATGGCTGTTTGTAAAAAGTTGAGCAGTTGACCCTGTCGCGTTGACGGCTCTGATGCAGAAGAGAGTTCAGCGAGTGCGCGTCCGATTTCGGTCTCCATCGGCAACGTCATTTCACCGTCAAGCTTTGAAAGAATGGCGCTAACCGGGCTGAGGCCGTTGCGGACGTTGTGCATGGTATCGATGGCGCTTTCGCTTTTGCCGATCGCGAAAGACTGCGCTTCGATCTTCGAACGCAAGGCATTCAGTTCGCGTCCCATCTCGTTGAACTCGGCGTACAGCGCTCCCAGCTCGTCTGAGCGCGGGTCGCTGGTGAAGTCCGCGAGCTGGCCGCTGTTTCTGATGCTCGCGACGTGACCCTGGAACAACTCGACCGGGCGAATGACGATCGCCCTCAATCGCTGGCTGACGAGCGCGATCATCATGACCAGCATGACCAGCATGGCAGTACTCGTGAGCCATAACAGATTTCGCCCTTCAGCGACCAGATCGCGCGGCACGGCAAAGCGGATGGTCGCGAGCGGCGCGCCGTTCAGGTCAGATACCTGACGGGCAATGTTGGCGCTGCTGCGGTCCTTGGCAACCTCGATCGGAGCGCCGATCAGGTCGAAGTCATAGTGACCGGGGATCTGGAGCACTTCGAATATTTCGGTGGCAGTGACCTCTTCGCCCAACACCATAATGCCTTCCGGAATGCCTGAGCCGTCACTCGTGGTGACTTGCGCAGCGCTCAGAACGAGCAGGCGGTCGCCTTGCCGCACAAATGTCTGGAAGTTTGCAGCCTTCTTTGCGGCTTCGGTAAATTCTGTTGTCGTCGTGTATTCCAGAAACTCCGCGGCAAAACCTGCGTCCTTCTTATCGGCGTCTGGATTGTAGTATTCGGCATGTTTGAAGGCGCCATCGAAACGGACAAACGCTATCGCGTTGACACCCAGATTGGCGAGGGACGCGGGCGAGAGCATTTCGTCGATGAAGCCCTGGTTCCCATCGTTGACGAATTCGAACGTAGCGTCCCAAACGGACCAGTCCATCGATTTGGCTTTGACGCGCGCTTTCATGCCTTCCAGCATCGAGCCGGCACGGTCGACGTGACCTTCGATCGAGGCGTTTTCAAGAGCCACAAAGCGTTGACTGATGGTCGCACTGAGCACGAGCATCATCGCAAGAGCGCCGAGCCCGCCTGCGAGAACGAGGTTCCAGCCAAGGCGGTACTCGAGTGAACTGGTGGTTCGCGATTTCTGCGCGCGAAATGTGTTTTGAATTTCAAACGCCATCTCAGCCGGCCAAGCTCTGGAACGCCAATAGAGCGAGGGGGGCGACAGAATCTTTCAATTCGCCCCGGGCGGCATATCGCACGTTTGCCTGCGTCAATTCTTCGGGCGCGGCGAACAGGAATCCCTGGAGGTGTGAGCAGCCGACCAGCCTGAGGGCCTGGCATTGCGTCTCGGTTTCAACGCCTTCGGCAACAACATTCAAGCCAAGTCCTTTGGCCAGATGTGCGATCGAATTGATGATAGCCGCGGCGTTGGGTTCGGCGCCCAGTCCGTCCACGAAGCTTTTGTCGATCTTGATGCAATCCAGCCCGAAATTCTTGACGTTGAGGAGACTGGAGTATCCCGTGCCGAAGTCGTCGAGTGCTATGCGGAAACCCAAGGCCTGAAGTTCGGCGAGGACTGAGGAAGCGCGCGTTGCGTCGTCAAACAGCGTTGTTTCGGTGATTTCGAGTTGAACGCGCTTATAAGGCACACCCGCATTGTCAGCATGCTGACAGAGCGAGCCAACCAGATCGTTCCTCCGGAACTGGCGCGGCGAAATGTTGATCGAGATATAGTATTCGGGCCAGTTCAGGCTGTCTTCCAGCGCGCGGCGGACAACCCAATCGCCGAGCTGGTGGATCAGGCCGCATTCTTCCGCAATTGGAATGAAGACCGCGGGGGACACGGGTCCGTGTATGGAGCTGGTCCAGCGCAGGAGCGCTTCGACCCCGACCGGGCTCAGGGTGTTTCGGTCGACGATTGGCTGGTAGTGCACGGCGAATTCGCCATGTTCGATTGCGTGCTTCAGTCCGGATTCGATGGATTGTTTGAATTTTGTGCTTTCGTCCATCTCAGCGTCGAACAGGCACGCCGCGCTTCCACCGTCCTGCTTGGCAGAATACAGCGCGACGTCGCAAAAGCGCATCAGATCGACCGCCGTGCGGCTTTCGCAAGCGCCTGCGAGCAGCCAGCCGATTGACCCCCCGATTTTCACCGTGTTTCCGAAGATCGAGTAGCTGCGGGCGCAGACGTCGACGACACCCGAGAAGATTTCCCGCGCTTCGTCGCTCGAAGTCGTATCAACGATGATCGCGAACTCGTCGCCTCCGAGACGCGCAACAACCGCGCTCGTCGGAACCTGTTCGCGGATCGATTGATAGACGATGATCAGCAGATCGTCGCCAGCGCCGTGGCCGAACGTGTCGTTGACGTGTTTAAATCGGTCAAGGTCCAGAAGCGCCAGGGCAAACCCCTTGTCACCAGCGCGCACCCTGTCCGTCAGTGTACGCTGGAAGGACATCCGGTTCGGCGCGCCTGTGAGGAAATCGTGGCTCGCGATGTGCAGGGCGCGCGCTTCGCTGGCGGCGAGTTCACTGACCTTCGACTTCAGCGCTTCGACCTGGCGGGTGTCAAAGTCCCAACGGTTGACCAGCGCCGTTGCCATCTGGGAAATTTCAACCGAGTCAAACGGCTTTGAGATGTAGAATATCTTGTCGGGAGGGCCGGCGACGGCCGAAATGTCAGTGACGTTCTGATCGGAATAAGCCGACACGATCACGAGGTTGATGTTCGGGTCGATCAAACGGATTCGTCGTGCGGTTTCCTTGCCGTCAATTCCGGGCGGCATGCGGATGTCGATGAAGGCGACCTTGAACGGTGTACCTTCTGCCAGGGCGCGTTCGATGGCTTCAACTGCTTCCAGCCCCTGGCTGCAGAACGTGACATGGGCCTGTTTGAGGGCAGGTGCTCTGGCGGGGGCGGCAGCGTCCGAGAACAAGCTGCTGGCAAGTTGCTGAAGGGCATCTTCCTGCGGCTGTTCTGGGGACGGCACAAGGATGTGCTTGTAGGCGTCGAGCACGGCGCGTTCATCATCGACCACGAGAATCTTCATTGAGCTGAGCACCCGGCATCCTGGAATGTAGCTCATTAATGTAGCCAAAAGCCTTGAAATAAGCGTAAAGTATCGCTCTCAAAACACAGCGGACAGCAGATGCGTCGTCAGTATAGACACTATGTATTCGACGTGAGTTTAAGATTTCGCGGGCCGAATAGCAGCCTGGGCGTCCTGAAAGCTTTCCGTTGCGACGCCGGAACTTCATGCTTTGAGGCGCGGACCAGGGCAACTTTCAAAAGCTGGACCGCCATCCAGAGCGGCATTCGGGTTTAACCTTTTCAGCGCGAATTTTCCCAGCGCGTGTCCGCCGAACGTCCGCGGGTGGATGATGTTCGCGGATGGACGTTGCAGGAAGTCTTTAGAAAGGTGGAGGATCTGCTTACCCGTTGGGCGACGCGGACCCTGGTCAGTTTGCCCGCAGGACGTCGGCGGGCGAGCGGGCCAATGTGGAGACGCCGACCAGTGCTCCGCCGATGGCGGAAACGGTGATGGCGGCCAGCATGACCCAGAAAACCTCTAGCCAGGGAAGTGTCCATGTCGCTTCGAAGACGAGGGTCACGATCGGAATGGACGCACTCACACCAATCAACACGCCAATGAAAGCCGCTGTGCCTGCGGCGAGGCTGAACTCTCCCGCGTAAAGGCGCAGAACGTCGCCTCGAGAGGCGCCGAAGACTTTCAGCAAGGCGGCTTCACGCCGGCGCTTTCGGGCGAGGGAGGCGAAGGTGCCGAACAGGACGAGGAGGCCCGCCAGGGTCACGATCCCGGCGGCGGCATTCACGGCGACCGCGATCTGGCCGAAGATCCGGCTCGCCGTTTCGAGCGCTGGCCGGGTTTGGAAGACAACGACGTCACGCAGGCCGTTGCCGAGCCTGGCGATGATCGCACTTTCCTGCTCCGGTGTGGCCCTGGCGATGGCGACATAGGCGGGGTTGGCCGCTTCCAGCGTGCCGGGTGACAGGATGAAGGCCGTGTTTGATCCGATGCCGAACGTGCCCCAGTCGACCTTTCGCAAGGAAGCGACGGTCGCCGTCACGTCGCGGCCGAAAACGCGGAAACCAATCGTGTCGCCAACCTCGAGGCCCAGACCCCTGGCCGCGTCGGCTTCGACCGATGCCAGCAAAGGCCCCGTATAGTCCGCCTTCCACCATTCGCCGGAAACCAGCCTGGTCTCGGGCGGCATTTCGCCGAGGTAGGTGATGCTCGTCTCTCCGCGCACGATCCAGCGCTCGGACTCTGCGACGTTTTCCTCGACCAGCGGTTTTCCTTTGAGGGCGGTGACACGGGCCAGGATGAACGGCGCCTGCCGGTAAGCGTCGGCGTCTTCTGTGTCGATTCCCTCGGCCTGCAGGGCAGCATTGAACTGGCTGACTTTGCCGTTCGGAATCTGAGAGAAGACGATGGAGGGAGCGTTGGCAGGCGCGGTGGTCGATATCTGGCGGATGAGGTTCGTCTGTACAGAGACGACCAGTACGAGCAAGGCGAGGCCGAGGCCCAGCGCAGGAACGATTGTCGGCGCCAGGGAGCCGGGTCCGGCAAGGTTTGCGAGCGCCAGCCGCCAGAACCCGCGCGCCCTGGCGGCTGCAATGCGGGCCATGCGTTTGATGACCCAGGCTGCGAACACCAGAATGCCAGCCGTTGCCAGTGCGCCGGCCAGGATCATGGCGGTCAGCGGCGGACGATAACTTGTCAGGACCGCGAGAGCAGTGAGGGCAACGGCCGCGGCGAGAGCCCATGAACGCTCTGTCCAGGGCGCCCGGATACTTTCGGCGTCGCCGATCTTCCTGAATAAAGAGGCAGGCTTTGTTGCGCGCGCGCGGCCAATTGCGGGCAGGGCGAAGACGCCCGCCGCAAGGATGCCCAGCGCGAGCGCCTTGAGCAGGACGAGCGGATAGAGTCCGAGCGCTTGCGGAATGGGAATCGAACTGCCCGCAAACAGCGTCAGAAGGTAGGGTGCGCCGGCGCCCAGGAGCGTGCCCGCCAATGCTCCTGCCAGTGCCAGCGCGCCGAGCTGAAGCAGATAGGCAGAGCGGATGGTCGCAGCATCGGCGCCGAAAACCTTCAGCACCGCAATCGAATGTGTCCGTGTTTCGAGAAAGGCGGCGGTCGCCTGAGCAACGCCCACGCCGCCTGCGACCAGCGCGGTGATGCCGATCACGTCCAGGAAACTATTGAGCGTTTTCAGCAGGTTCTGCAGTCCGTCGACCGCGTCTTCGGGCCCGCGCAAGCGGGAGCCGCTGTCCGGAAAGGTTTCCCTGAAGTCAGCCTCGGCCGTTTCAAAGCGCTGACCCGGATTGAAAAGTATACGCACGCTTGAGCGAAACAGTTGTCCGGGTGTGAGCCGTCCTGCGCCTTCCATGGCGTCCAATGCGACGACCGCTTCCGGGCCAAAGGCGCCCGGCGTGCCGATCCGGTCCGGCAACGAATCGAGCCGCGCCGTGATGACGGCGTCGACGGGTCCGAGTTCGAGCGTGTCACCAATCTTGACGCTGAACGTGTCGAGGAAGGATTGGGTCACGGCAATTCCCCAGCGCTCGCCGCGGCGTGCCAATGCCGATTGCAGATTGGCTTCGCCGCCGGAAAGTCCTGCGGAACCGATCAGGGGGTAACTCTGATCGACGGCGCGGACGTCCACTTGCGCGCGGCTTGCGCCGGCCGTGCCCATGACATCCAGGGACGCAGATTCAGAGACTTTTCCGAGCCTTGCGGCGAATGCCCGTTCCTCCGTCGTCGGAGGACGCTGCGCAACAGTGAACTGCGCGTCTGCGCCCAGCAGGTTGCGCGCTTCGCCGGCGACACCCCGGGAAAACGTTTCTGTAACAGATCCCGCTGCAGCGATCGCAGCGGCGCCGAGCGCGAGACACGCAATGTAAATCCAGAAGCCCTTCAGGCCGCGCGAGAGCTCGCTCCGGGCAAGCCGCATTGACAGGCTGGTCATACGATCTGGCCGTCATTCATGGTGACGATCCGCCCCGCGCGGGACGCGAGCGCGGCATCATGCGTCACCAGAATGAGGGTGGCCCCTCGGTCCTTTGATATGGAGAAGAGCAGGTCCGCGACAGTGCGGCCGCTTTCAGCGTCAAGGTTTCCGGTCGGCTCGTCCGCGAAGACGAGCTTCGGATCAGAGGCGAGCGCCCGGGCAACGGCGACGCGCTGGCGCTCGCCGCCCGAAAGCTGTCCCGGATAGTGGAAGCGGCGATGGCTGAGGCCGACCGCATCGAGGGCCTCCTTGGCCCGTTCATCCACACGGTCCAGGCGGGCGATTTCGAGCGTCGCGCGCACATTGTCGAGGGCAGTCATTGTCTCGAGCAGATGAAACGACTGGAACACCATGCTGACCCGTCCCCTGCGTAACCTGGACAGTGCATCTTCGCTGAGGGATCCGATACGTTCGCCGAGCAGGGTAACTTCGCCGCGACTGGCGCGCTCCAGCCCTGCCGCAACCGCGATGAGAGAGGACTTGCCGGAGCCTGAGGGGCCAACGATCGCAACCGTCTCTCCATCGGCGGCTTCGAAGTCGATGCCTTTCAGAATGTCGAGCGGGCCGGACGCTGCTGCGAAGGTCAACCAGACCCCCTTCAACTTGAGCGCTTCGGTCATTCAAATCGGCCTTCTCTGATCAGGCATCACATTGTCAGCCCGGCGCCACATGTCTATCGATAATCATGAACTTGATTGTGTGTCTCTTGCGGCAAGTCCTGAAGCGCAGGTTTTGCGTCATTGTATTGCCTGTGTTGTGGCTAGCAGCGGCTTGCGGCCAGCCTCAGGCGATCGCGCCAGCTGCGCCCGGCCCGGCGCCGCAAATTGAGAGGCCAGCAGCGCAAAGCGAGACAGGCTCGCAGGCCCTGACCGTCGTTTTCCTGGGTGACAGCCTGACGGCCGGATACGGCCTCGAGCCTGAAGACGCGCTTCCGCAACAGGTAGAGGCGGTTTGGCGAAGCCAGGGCATGAATGCGGTGGCCGTGAACGCAGGCGTGTCAGGCGACACGACCGCAAATGCGCTCGCCCGGTTTGACTGGAGCGTTGCGGCGGCCGGGCCGGACCTGTTGATCGTTGCCCTGGGCGCCAACGACTTCCTCCTTGGACTGCCCGCAGATGCTGCCCGGGCGAACCTGTCGGCCATCCTGGAACGCGCAAAGGCAGCGGGCATGCCTGTCGTGCTGGTCGGGCTGACTCCCCGGGGAAGTATCGAGCCGGAAAGCCGGGAGGCGGCGTTCGCCGCAATCTACCCGGCGCTCGCGGCAGAGTACGGCGTGCCTTTATATCCGTCACTGCTCGCGAGCATCGAAAGCGACCCTTCAATGCTTCAGCCGGACGGGCTGCATCCGACCCGGGACGGCGTCGTCCGTATCGCCAGACCTCTGGCAGAGTTCCTCAAACCGGTTCTGGCTGAACTCGAACGAGAGTAACGGTGCAGAGCTGCAACGCGCCTTGAGGGTCGGCTAACCGGTCATCCCGGCATGCAGGCCCGCACGCCCGTGATCGGAAGGACGGTTTCCCAGCCTTCCGCATCCTTGAACAGGATGTTGCCGCTGTCGACACGCTGGCCGCCCTCCAGGGGCTCGCCAGGATTGATCGTGACCGTCACGCTGCTGCCCGTCGCCGGCGCTTCGAACTTCATCCGTGTCAGAAACTGGCCAAACACTTCGCCGCCTGCGCTGGTCATCGGCATCGAAACGGCGGCGTCGTTGACGAGCACCAGCGCTTTGCCGGCCGTGCCTTCGGTGAAGAAGACAAACCGCCGGGGCGCCGACATGCCCCAGAGAAACAAACCGCATTGACCAGGCCCGAGCCGCTGTGGGGGCAATCCCTCCACGGGCACGGTGTTGATGGCGGAGGCCGCTTCAGCTGCATCTGCAGCAGACGTCGAACCGCTTGTGCCCGCACACGCGCTAACGAATACGGCGGCTGCAGCGATGATCAGAAGAGGTTTCATGTCGGATTGCCCTGTGGTGTTGGCAGATAGTTGTAGATGTAATCACGCCCGTCCAGGGTGAACCCTGCTATGGGCAGGGCGAACATCAGTTCACGTGTAATTGGACCCGAGACACGCGCCTCAAAACTTCCCGTTCCACCGGGTGCGAACCGAAGCAGTGCCCGGAACTGAGTGCCGGATGAATTGGCAGACTCCAGTGGCACGATCAGGATGCCGTTTTCGCATCGCAGTTCACCGCGCATTTCGGACCAGCCAGGACCCAGAATATCGCGGTTGCGATCGAGCACATCACTTTGCGCCGTGCCTTTTGCGTCAAGGCATTGGTTGCCTTTGAACCGGATATGGCTGCCTCGGACCCGAAGCCGGCCACCCGATTGCTGGATCCACCGCGCGGCTTGTTCCAGATGAACGAGATCAAGATCAACGTCGTAGTTTGTCAGGGACAAGCGGTCGCCAAAGCCGGCCGAGAATTCGCCGTTCCCGCGTCCGTCTTCACCTGTCCATTCTACGCCGTACTTCAGGCGGCCGCTCAAAAGCGCGCCCGGCATCAGATGCAGGTTTGCATCACCAATCTTTGTGCCCCTGCTTTCGATAGAGGTCAGCTTGCCATCGAAAGCCGTACCTTCAGCGCTGGCCCAGCTGACCCCCAGTTTATTCGCGCCGCCCATTCGCAAGGCTGTCCCGAGCGGCGCGAAAGCCGTCAGTCCAATGAAAAAACCCGCCAGCATAAGCAGGAGCAGAAGCGACCGGTTCATGGCGCTGCGCTCTCCGAAAAGACAATCGTCGCCTGAACCAGTCCGCGTTCGGATGATGCCAGCTCCGCTGATACCACAGACAGGTTCAGTTCGTTTTCGGTCCGTTCGAGCCAGGCAAATACGGACGTGGAGTCGGCCGCAGCAAATACAAACCGGGATTGCCCCGGGGTGGACGCATCCTGTTGAAAGGTCATACCCATTTCTGTTGCCCATTGGGCGGCCAGCGCGGTCGCCTCAGGCAACGGGCGCGGGGCCACCGCCGGCCGGTATAGCGCTGCCGCGTCCTTCAGCTTTTGCAGCCGGATCAGGCTGCCTTCCGATTGAACGACGTTCAAGGCCGCGGCTTCGCGGCGCTCAAGCATCGGCACGAGACCAAACTGAATGATGAGCGCAATCAGGGCGATGATCGCGGCCAGCGTGAGGAGCAATCGCTCTCTTGGTGCACGTTCCTGCCAAAACGACATCATGGGCGCGCCCTCAACATTATGTCGGTCTGGACGCCCTGCGGCGTGTCCGCTGCGCTCACCAATTCAACGTCGAGGCCTGATGCTTCCAGGCTTGCGCGAAATGCCTGCTCGCTCTCACGGTCCGCGAAAATCAGGCTTGCCCGAAGCCCTTGCTCATTCTGCGAAAAGCTCATGCGAGCCAGCTGGACAGAATCGCTTTCGGCGATCGCCTTGTAGAGATCGGAGGCCATCGCCCTGAAGCTGCCATTCCCCGAAGAAAGCGATCGCTCCATTTGGCGGCGCACATCCTTATGCACGTCGGCGGGCTCAGGGGCGCCCGGAAACTGGGCGCGGAATGCGCTACGAGCCGCGGCGTCGTTGAGCGCCGCTGACCGCTCGAGCTGGCTGGTTTCGGTCCAGAGACTGCCGACCCAGAGCACGATCGCTGCCAGGGCGAGAGACGCGGCAAGGCGCCAGAATCCAAACCCGGAAGCCTGGCGTGTTGTCTCAGTCGACTTGCCTGTGTTGGCCAGCGTCAGTCCGGCGTTCTTCTGGTAGGCCTCGGACAAAAAGGCGAATGAGCCGCGGTGGACTGTCCGGGCGCCCGTCAGTCCTGCCGCCTGAATCAGCGCCTCAACCGCCTCGTCCGGCAGTGCGCCGTCGGCGCCCAAAATTCGGCCGGGTCCTGCAAGCAACCATCGATCTTCAAATCTGTAGACTGTGGGCTCGGCCTGATCGAGACTGCTTTCCGGGACGATCGGCGCGTGACTGAGACCGAGGCTTCTCAGCAGGCCGGCCCAGTACTCGAAGAGTGATTTATCAACAACGAAAACGACACGGCTGGCCTCCCCGCGGCTGCGCGGCCCGAGTGTCAGATGCACATCTTCAATCGGTTGGGCGATCTCGTCTTCGAGCGCATAGAGGGCGGCGCGCCTTGCTTCGGATTCGGACCGCGCGGCGACGGGGATCTGGAAGCGGGCCACCGCCAGGGCCGGCGCGAAGGCGACAGCCTTGGTCTGCGCATTTCCCCGGAACGTTTCGGGCGCGATTTCCTGAACGCTGGCGTCCTTGCGGGTTGCAATCCGCACGGGCGAGCCCCGCGAGCTCGGAAGTTCGATGTAGACATCCGCCTTCATCCGGCCACTCCAAACGAACGCCAGACGATCCGGGGTGAGCCCTGGCTTTCAGTGCTCAGTATGAACTGGAAGGGCCAGCTGCCTGACCCGAGCGCCACGCGCCCGCTGCCCGTAAAGTAAAATCCCTGGACCGACATCGGTAATCCCGCGAGTGCGAGCTCCAGGCCCGGGTCTCTGGCCGCATACGCGTTGATTTCAGATACGCTGTTCCAACCGGACGCCGGGCGTGCGTCGATGAACCTTCGGGCTTCGGAAAGCGAAAGTGCGCCGTCTGTCGCTGCGTTCAGGACATAGGCCGAGCCTGTATCCATCGCATTCATGTTCAGGCGCAAAGGCCCGGTCTCGGGAACGGCGCATGTATAGGGTGCAATGGACCGTCGCAGCTCCGGCGTAAACCCGGGCAGGGGCGCCAGCTCCGCGAGACCTTGCATCGGCTGGTTCGCGGCATGAAAGCCGGCTTGCCGCGTGGTGTAATAGTCATCCTCAGCGCCGCCCGGAAGTTGCTGGGTATCGGCGTCCACCCAATCGGTCAATGTGGCGACGAGGGACGCTGCATCCGGTCGGGGTATGCCCATCTCGTCCAGCAAGGCCCTGAGGGCTGACGACTGCCGTGCACGGATCGTTTCATCGGCACTTGCCAGCGCATTCAGGTTGAGACAGGGCGGCAACTCCCGAAGATCCAGGATGATCTGACCGCCGTCAATCGGCAGGACCAGCGTCCGAACCCGGTCTGCACCCTCGCTCGCAGGCAGGCGGCTCGCCCGCGTCATTTCGGACGCCGATGCGAGCGCTGCCGCTTCGGCCGAGCGGGCCGCCCAGGATGCGGCCGAACGGCGCGCGCTGAGTTTCTGAGTCTCGGTCTGGCGTGCGATCGTTTCGGTCACGATCAGCGCAGCGACTGAAAGGGTCGCCACGATCAGCAGGATAGACAGCAATGCAGCGCCTGCCTGTTTGGACGCCGGGATCATGAGCCGGCTCCAATCAGAAAGCGTGCCGACAAGGTGTCGTCCTTCGAAAAGCCGAATTTCAGTTCTGCCTTCTGGGGCAGCGTTAAGCTGGTGCCAACCGGCACGCGCCATTCGCTCTGCCAGGTTTCGCCCCGGCCAAAGCGCACGTCCAGTGTTTCTATGCCTTCAAGCAGGACCTGATCCACCGTTTGGGTCGATTGCGCCGGATCGGCAGCTGCCCAGGACCGGCGTATCAACGATCCGTCTTCGAGCAGGTATTCAACTCTCTGGAGGTCGCTGCGCAACTCTTCCTTCGGGTTTGGCCAACCATTGCGGACAAAGACCATGATCCTGCCATCATATCGCGGCGCGTAGCCTTCGAACAGGTAGGCAGGTTCACTTTGGTTTGCGTCCCGGCTCGGGCGCGTCATCAATGCACCCAGATCGGCTGATATCATGCTCAGCGCAGTCGAAAGCTCTGCCGCCTTGTCGCCGCGTGTTTCGACGGCGCGCGCCCCGGCGAGAGATTGAGTTGTCATGACTGCGCCTGCGCTTGCCATTAGCGCAATGACGAACAGGGCGACCAGTGTTTCAACAAGCGTGACGCCGGATGCACCGCGGTTTTCTGCACGCGTTTGGTTCACGGTGACCTGCCTTCGATCGCCAGCAGCGAAAGTTGGGCGAGGACTGTTTCGTTATCCGCCTCCGAGACCCGAATCCGGACACTGTACAGGCCTTGATTGGGCGTCGCTTCGATTGTTCGTGTCCAGACATACGTCCTGCCGCGCTGGACCTCCTCACCCGTCGTCTGAGGGCTGACGCCTTCGAGCTTTCCTGTCACGGTATCGACGGCGATGTTATCGGCGACCGTCTTTGCCAGCAGGCGTTTATCAAGATCGCTGCTGAACCGCACGGTCTGCGTATTTAGCGACAGGAGCCCCATTGCAGCGACCGAGAACACCGACAAAGCGACCATTGTCTCTATCAGCGAAAAACCCCGCGTATTCATGGCGCCCGGTCCATTTTTACCGATGGGGCGCTGACGGAGACTTCGCGGTCCTTGGATTCGAGCACGACGGGCTCCAGGGTTGAATGTCCCAGCGGATCGAAAATGAGATCGGGAGCCAATTGCGACAGAGCTGCAGCGGAGTCCGTTTCCGGAGATGAAACTGCCCAGCGGATACTCACGCCCGGTGCGAGCGTGTGCCTTTGGGTTCCGACGTTCGACCAGGCCCCATCACGCCAGGCGACGATGGCATATCCTTGCGGCTCCAGAACCATACCCATCGGTGTGCCCGAAATACGGGCCTGGGACTGCATCTGCTCAAGCGCGTGCGTCAGTCTTTCGCCCTCGGTTCTGAGCGGATCTGCAGGGCGCGCCGTGGCCACGATCAGCGCAGACGCCAGCGCCGTGATTGACAACGTGACGAGAACCTCAACCAGAGAAAAGCCTGCGGACCGCGCCGGATCTCTGGCGCGCCGTTCACTCTCCATTATTGGCGCGAAGTTCGCGGGCAGGCAGGGCATGGGGATCGGTCAATCCCAGTTGCCGATATCGGCGTCAGGGCCTTCTCCGCCCGGCTGGCCATCCGCGCCGAGAGAGAAAAGATCATAGCGTCCGCCGGAGCGGGCGCCCGGGATCTGGTACTGGTAGGGGTTACCCCAGGGGTCCATCTGCACACGGCGGATATAGCCGCCTTGCCTGTAGAGCGCGGCGTCTATGCCGGGCGGCGGCGCAGACAGCGCCGCCAGGCCTGCCGACGCACTCGGATAGTTATACAGATCAAGGCTGTATTGTTCGAGCGCGCTTTCGAGGCTCGCGATGTCGGAGCGTGCCTTTGAAATCCTCGACCGGTCGCCAACCGGCGCAACGTTCACGATGATCAAAGTCGCCAGCAGTCCCATGATGAAAACAACGACCATCAGTTCGACCAGCGAAAAGCCGCTTTGACGGCGGGCCAGGCGCGGCTTCGATCTGGGGCGCGAAGGTGTGAGCATGAGTTTCTCCCTCAACCAAGTGCAAGAGTATTGAGTTGCATGATCGGCAGCATGATCGACAACACGATGGTGCCGACGATGCCGCCCAGAATGACGATGATCGCGGGTTCGAGCAGGCTCATCATCGTACTTGTGGCTGCTTCGAACTCGCTCTCGAGAAAATCGGCTGCCCGGTTCATCATCGCAGGCACATCTCGCGCGGCTTCGCCGCTCTGCACCATGTGTGTCAGAAGCGGCGGAAAAACCTGCGTAGCGCGCATGGCAGATGACAGCGTGCTGCCCTGCTGCACTTTCTCGATGATGGTGGTGGCGGCGTCCTCGAAAATCCTGTTGCTCATGGCGCCGCGGGCTGCCGACAGGGCTTCAATCACGGTCGCGCCTGAGCTGGCCAGCGTGGCGTGTACACGCGCGAACTGCGCGGCAGACAATGTTCGGTTCAAGGAACCAACGAACGGCAACTCCAGCAGGAGGCCGTCGAGCGATCTCTTGAAACCCGGGTTTTTAAGGGCCTGGGAGAACAGGGCGATGCCAACGCCGATGATGACGGCCACCAGCCAGCCCCACATCCGCAGGAAATTCGAGGTCCCAATCACGATGTTGGTGAGCAGGGGCAGTTCTGTCGTACCGAGCATGGCAAACTGTTCGACGAGTTTCGGAACGACGAATGTCATCAGCGCGGTCACCATAAGCAGCGCCATGATGCCGAGCACGGCCGGGTAAACGAGCGCGGCCTGCGCCGTCGAGGCCATCTTGTAGGAGCGTTCGAGATTTGTCGCGAGCTGGTCCAGCACGCCAGGCAAGCGTCCCGCAGATTCACCTGCTGCAACAACCGAGCGGTAGAGGGGCGGAAAGGCTGCGGGCGCAGACCTCAGCGAGTCGGCGAGCGATACGCCTTCCATTACCTGCGAGCGCACGCCGAGGATCAGGGACTTTACGGATTTGTCGCTGCCATCCGCAGCGGCGGCTGTGAGCGCCTGTTCAACGGTCATGCCGGATTGCAGGAGGACGGCCATCTGGCGTGTAAAGAGCGTTCTCTGCTTGTGCGAAAGCTTGCCGCGCAGCCTCGCTTTACCGGCCTTGGCGGGGTCGGACTCCTGAACTTCAACCGGCGTAAGCTGACGCGCCCGCAGCTCTCGGCGGGCAGCGCGCGCGTTGTCAGCCGAGATCACGCCGCTGGTGCGGCGGCCATCTGTGGTGAGCGCTTTATAGTCAAACGCTGCCATTGGACCAGGTTTCCCTTCGGCAGACATGCAGCAGCTCGTCGGGGCTCGTCTCGCCGCTCAGGACATGGCGCATGCCGTTGCCGAACAACATGTCCGCCTGTTCGAAGGCGACACGTTCGATCTGGTCTTCGCTCGCCTGTTCGTGGATCAGGCGCTTGATGTTTGAATTGATCACAAGCAGCTCGTACACGCCGAGGCGGCCTGAGTAGCCGGTCTTTCCGCAGGCGTCGCACCCGCCTGAATTATAGAGCTGTCCTTCAAAGCTGTCCGGCAAGCCCAGCCGGCCTTTGAGCGCAGAATCGGGCGGGAAGGGGGTCTTGCATTGAGGACAGAGCCGGCGGACGAGGCGCTGGGCGAGCACGGCGCGAAGCGTCGACGCCAGCAGGAAACTCTCGATCCCCATATCCCGGAGCCGCGTGATCGCGCCGGCGGAACTGTTCGTGTGGACGGTCGAAAGCGCCAGACGGCCGGTCAACGCAAACTCGAGCGCAACTTCAGCCGTTTCGGAATCCCGGATCTCGCCGACCATCACGATGTTCGGATCGTTGCGAAGGATCGAGCGGAGCGTCGCCGCAAATGTCAGGCCGACCTTATGGTCCATCGGCGTCTGGCTGATGCCATCGAGGCCGTACTCGACCGGGTCTTCAAGCGTCATGATGTTGACGCGTCCGCTGTTGAGCAGCGCGAGCGCCGAATAGAGTGTCGTCGTCTTTCCGGAGCCGGTGGGTCCCGTCACAAGGATCACGCCGTTGGGTTCGGCGATGACGGCTTTGAACCGCTCAAGCGTGTGTTGGTCCATGCCGAGGGCGTCGAGGCCGACGAGCGCCTGGCGCGTATCGAGGATCCGCAAGGCGACACGTTCGCCGTACCGGGTGGGCAAGGTCGCCACGCGCACGTCCAATGCGCGCCCGCCCAGAGACAGGGACACCCGTCCATCCTGCGGCATGCGCTTCTCGGAGATGTCGAGCCGGCTCATGACCTTGATACGCGAGACAAGCGGCGCCGCGATACGCCGCGAGGCGGACAGCACTTCCTGAAGTTCGCCGTCGATCCGGTACCGGATCGAAAGCTTTTCCTCGAACGGGTCGATGTGAATGTCTGACGCGCGGCGCTTGACGGCGTCCTGCAGCAGTCCGTTGATCAGGCGCACGATCGGCGCGTCGCCATCGCCCGCCAGCAGGTCTTCGGTTTGCGGAATACCGTCGAACAGGGTTTCGAGGTTTTCCTGTTTCTCGGCAGCGGCCGCGGCGGTGCCGTCCAGCGCAGAGCCGCCGAAGCCGTCCGACAGCAGGCGTTCGAACTCGATGGAAGAATGCGCTTCCATGACGAAGGACTGGCCGAGTACGCGCCGTACTTCCGTCAAAGCCAGCGGATCGGCGCCCTGGCGTACCGCGACTGTAAGTGGGACCCGTCCTGGAACGACGGCAAATCCCTTATCTTTGGCGAATGCGTAGTGAACCTGCGATCGCACGGGCGCTCACCTTACCGGATCAGTTGCCAACCCCATTGGCCCACGTCCGTTTATCACGTCCGCAACGAAACGGTCGATCGAGTTATCTTCGGGAATGCCGCGCATCAATTCCTGTCCGCGGACATAAAGGTATTTCTGGTCCGTAGCTGCGCGCGCGTCTTCCTTGTTGCGCACAATCGTCGGTCGGATGAAAACCATCAGGTTCGTCCGCGTTGTTGCCTTGGCGTTGGAGCGGAAAAGGCGCCCGGCGACGGGAACATCGCCAAGCACCGGCACCTTGGTCTCGCGGACCGTGTCTGTCTGCTCGACGAGGCCGCCAAGCACGATGATCTCGCCGTCATCCGCAAGCACGCTCGCCGTGATCTCGCGCTTGTCGAGGATCAGGTCAGGCGTGACGGTGCCGATACTGCCGAAGACGCTGGAGACTTCCTGGCGGATGTCCAGCCGGACGGTGTCGTTTTCGCCAATCCGCGGCGTGACTTCGAGTTGGATGCCGACGTCCTCGCGCTCGACCGTACGAAACGGGTTCGAATTTGCATCCCCGAGGACCTGGCCGGTTGTGACCGGAATCTCCTGGCCGACAATCAACGTCGACTTTGCGTTGTTGAGTGTCATGCCAAACGGCGTGGACAGGATGCGCGAGGTGGTATCGTTCTCGACGGCGTTCAGGATCACGCCGAACAGGTTGTCACCGGACTGGCCGCCAAACCCGAGCGCCAGACCGCTGGTGCCGGTCAGCGAACTGATGGCGGCGTCGCGGAAGGGATTTTCCACGGTCAGGTCGCTGAAACCGTCTGTGAGCAGAGCGCCCGTCAGCGCCAGCAGGTTTGGCGCAGAGCGCGAAAAGTTCGTCGACGCGAATGGCACATCGCTGCGTCCGTTGCCGGCGAGCAGGAACTGAAGGCCAAGCTCCTTGGCTGTGTCGTCCGACATCTCGACAATGATCGCCTCGACCATCACCTGGGGGCGCCGCACGTCGAGGGCCGAGATGACCTTTTCCATGGCCACGAGCGTTTCAGAATTGCCGCTGATGATCAGGGAGTTCGTGGGCGGATGGTGCGAAATCGTCTGTGCTGGCGGCGCCGTGTCCGACGGCGCGCGCTGCGCGGCAATGCTGAGCCCGACCCGCTCCAGGATAGGGACGATCTCACCGGCATCGGTATAGTTGAGCGGTATGACGCGGATATTGTCGCGCTGGGGTTCGGTCGTGTCGAGCTGCAGCGCCACCTGGCGCGCCTTTTCGACCGCGCTGGCAGAGCCTCTCAGCAGGACCGCATTGCTCGTTTGTGACGCCACGGCGAGAAAGCGCTGGAACCCCGAAGACTGTCCCTGGCCGCCGCCGCCGGCTGCATCGCCTTGAAGCCGGTTCAGCACCGCCTCCATCTCGAGCGCGGGCACGTTGCGCAGGGCCACGGTTTCTGTCACCGCCGGGTCCCGGTCGATGGTCTTGATCATGCTCCGCACGCGCTGCAGGTTGGACGCGTAGTCCACGATCACCAGCGTATTGGTATTTGCGTTCGCCGCGATCTGGCCCTGGCTGTCCAGCACAGGCTTGATCTGCTGGGCCACGTCCATGGCGTTGGCATAGTCGAGCTTGACGATCTCGGTCACGAAAGCATTCGCGCCCTGACCGGACAGGGGCGCTTCCGTTGCCGCTGTGGATTCCGGCACGATCCTGTAGGTGTCCTTGCCGGCCGGTATGGCGGCGAATCCCTGGACACGCAGTGTCGTGAGAAACACCTGAAAAACGTCCGCCGTGCTCATCGGCGTTTGCGAGACGACCGACACGCGCGCTTTCCGGACATCCGGGTGGGTAATGAATGTATAGCCGGTCAGCATCGAGACGTCGGCGATCAGCGTATTCAGCTCGACGTCATCGAGCTTGAGAACGTGTTTGTCACCGCTCGGCGCAGTTTCTTGAGCCGCCGCAAACTGCGACAAGGAAAGCGCCGCCGCGGCGGCAGCGAGGATGTGTCTGGTCATTGAGAAAGACTTGCCGTTGGCGCCACTCTGAGCCTGACAATCGCGCCCTGGCGCACGATATCGAGCGCCAGGTCCGTTCCGGTCGAGACAGACTGATAAATCTGGTCAGGCCGTTGACCCTCAACCGCCTGGCCATTGACCCGCAGGATCAGGTCGCCCGACTGGAGACCAGCGGCCTCGAACGCGCCGGCGCCGCGCGGTTCCAGTTTGTATCCGGACACTTCCCCGCTCCGGTATTCGGGGGTGAGCAGCGTATCGTTCGCAAGCGCAGCCGGTGTGACGCTGATGGCAGGGCCGGTTTCTGCTGCGGTAAGCGCGCCGCTGGCCGATGCCTCTGGCGCCGCCGCAAAGAGAGTTTTGCCGTTGGGATAAAGGCTGAGGGTCTCGAGCGCGCCATTGCGAGACAGATGGACTGTGTCGCCCGTCACGTTGACGAGCACGACGCCCGGCACAACTTCATCGCCGGGAACAAAGCGCTTCTGACCGCCGTCAGGGAAGGAGATGATGGCGCTGCTGGCTGTTGCATTGCCGGTGACGGATCGCACGCCGGAGAGTTTGATATCCAGCGTCGTTTCGCTGGCGACCAGATTGTTTCTCGAAGCCACCAGCGAGTCGGCGGCAAAGGGGTTCATCTGAGTGAGAAGCTGTTCGGAAGCACCGTCGATTTCCGGTTGCGGCTCCGTCGCCCCGGTCGCTGCCAGCTGGGTCGTATAGGCGGCCGCGTCGGTTGGCGCGAGAACGACCCAGGCGAGCCGTCCCAGCAGAACACCGACGGTCACGGTGAGTACCGTCTCCGTGGCGATACGGCCTGCGTGTTCCACACGGACGTTGGGAAAGCTTCTTTCCGTTCTGAAAAGTGCCATTATTCTAGACCCTTTCGATCAGACCGTTCACGATAATCATACTTGTGCGACAGTTCCGCGACGATGCATTACCTGTTCTGCTTCAGCACAGAGACCGTTGCAAGAACGCAACGGTCTCTGGCCCAGATAGATGTCATGTCCGATGGCGCGGCTTAGAACGAGGTGCCGAGACCGAGTGAGATCGTTGTGCCGAGGTCGTACTGGTTGACCTGAACGAACCCGCCATTACCGGACTGGAACTCATCGAAGTCTTCACCGAGCAAATTCTGGGCTTTGAAGTCGAACGAGAATTCGCGACCGTTGAGCTCAAAATCCTTCTTGTAGACGAAGTCGAGGTTGATGCCGGGATCCTGGATGAAGTCCGGCTGACCCGCCGGGGCCCGGGCCGTCGTCCGCTCACTGGCATACGTTGCCAGCAGGGTTGCCTGCGACCGGGCAACATCATCTTTCCAGCCGAACTGGATGTTGGCGAGATGTTCAGACTGACCTTGCAGCCGCGAACCATCGACGATGAAGTCTGTTGCAGGACTACCTTGTCCGCCGCCTTGCAGCGGGAACACAATATCCCCAGCGCTCGCCTTCACTTCCGACTTTGAGTACGTGTAGTTCGCCTGGATCAGGAATTCCTTGTTGCTCATCCAGTCGCCGGAGAAGGGGCTGTCGAACACGCGTTTGAAGTCGATTTCCGCGCCGTACAGGCTCGCGCTCGGTGCGTTCAGATACGTCTGGAACGTGGCAGCGCTTTGCGTGAACACGACCGATTCGACGGGATCTTCGAGGTTCTTGTAGAATGCACCGACCGTGAACGCCTGACCGCGATCAAAGTAGAGTTCATAGCGGGCGTCGAGGTTCAGAATTTCCGTATCTGTCAGGTACGGATTGCCAATGAACACGCGGCTGCTGTCGGGATCGAAATACTGTTGCGGTGCCAGTTCGCGGAACTGCGGCCGGCCGATGCTTTGCGAAGCACCGAGACGCAGCTGCTGATCTTCGGCGAAGTTCCAGGTCAGCGTCGCTGACGGAAGGATGTAATTGTTCTTTACGCCCGGGGTGCCGTCAGGGTCGGCTTCCGATGTGATGAGGCTCAGTGGATCGACGTTCTGAGCTGCGTTCTCGTAGCGTACGCCAATCGCGGTACGAACGAGCGGAATGATCTCCGCATCGACTTTTGCATATGCGCCGAACACATTCAGGTTTGCGTCATACGCGGCCGCACCGGCAGCGCCGGTCCGCTCCTGGATGACGAAAACATTCGGGTTGATGTTGAAGTTCGAGAAGAGGAAGTCCGCGCGCTCCTGCCGGATGCCGAAGTCGAGGGGCGGGCTGCCTACGATAAAGCTGAACGCCCGCGTCTGTGCCGAGCGTTCGTTGGCGTAAGCCTCGACCCCAGCCGAGTACTCGACGTTGCGGGCAGATGAAAGCGCCTGCTCGTAAGTGACATCAATGCCGCCGCTGGCGACTTTGTCGTCGAGATAGCTGAACGATATCGAGTTGCTCGAGCCCGAACCGCTCGGATTGTAGACGAAGCCGCCAACCACCGGATCGATGACGTAGCTGATTTCGCGCTCATAGGGTGCATCACGCTTGGTGCTGGACAGCGCCGAGCGCCACTCAAATGTCCAGTCTCCGCGGTAATGGGTTCCGTCCACCTGGCTGCTCAGGAGCTCACGCTCATACCAGGCCGTGCGGTCTCTGCGATCATCGCGAGCTGCCAGACCGTCGAAGCCAACCGTGGAGCGGGCTTCTTTCGTCGTGCGGCGGATGTAAAGGTTGGTCCAGTTGACTTCGTCGTCACCGAAATCGAGACCGACGCCGAGAAGTCCGTCAATGCCGATGTCCTGCTGCGTGGACACGTAGTCGAACGTCGAAAGCTCCGTCAGGATTCCGCCGTTCAGTTCGCCGTCATTCTGAGTGGCGTTGCGCGTCTTCCAGCCGTTGCTGTAACCGAGCACGCCTACAATGCCGAGCTCGAACGCATCCATATCGAAGACGGCGCCGCCGGTCGCATCAAAGCTGCCATTCATCGGAATGGAGTTGTTGCTCTGGATCAGATTGATTTCCGCGTTTTCGAAACCCTGACCAATGCGGGTCAGTTCGGCGGGGGTGAAGTTGTTGTTGACGATACGCAGTCCCGTCGAGAATGCGTTTCTGACCGCAAGCGGCAGTTTGCGCGTGCCATCGTCAAAGCCGAGAACGTCGGTTTCCGAACCGTAATAGGTCAGGCCATTCTCGAACGACGTTTCGGTGTTGGCGCCGGTGCCAAAGCCGATTTCAAGAAAGTTCTCGGAAGGAATGTTGAGTGTCCGCAGGTCGATGATGCCGCCGCCGAATTCGGCCGGATACTCGGCAGAGTAGGTTTTCTGGACAAGCACGTTCTCGAGAATCTTCGTCGGGAACAGATCGAGCGGAACGACGCGCTGGAGCGGTTCCGGGCTCGGGAGAGGGGAGCCGTTGAGGCGGGCTGAAGAATAACGTTCGCCAAGGCCGCGCACGTAGACGAAACGGCCTTCTGCAATGCTCAGGCCGGTGACGCGTGCCAGCGAGCTCGCCGCATCCGAATCGCCCTGGCGTTCGAGGTCTTCTGCCGACAGGAACGCTGCCACTTCGGATGTGTCACGAAGGACTTCTGGGATGTAACGGCCGAGAACAACGACTTCGACGACCTGAATGTCTTCTTCGCCCGAAGGCGCCGGCGTGGTTTCGGCCGGACTGCTCCCGGTTACGGCAGCGTCCGTCTCGGCTTCGGTCGGCGTGACTTCGGTTTCGGTTTCCGTTTCAGTTTCAGTCTGAGCGAGGGCAAATGCCGGGACGAGGATCGCTGTCGAAGCGATCAACAGGGCCCGAAGGGAGAGCGGGTTGAATTTCATGGTCAGAGATCCTGCGTGGAGTCTTTCGGGGAGAATTGAGAAACGGAGGCCTCCGGGGAGGCCTCCGTCTTGTCAGGATGCCTAGCAGGCCGGTTGGCCCGGGATGCCGCAGGTCCAACCCACGTACCAGGTGTCAGCGGCGTTCTGGACAGCGCCGATATACGTGACCGGGGTCAGGAAGCCGGTGATGCTGGTGTTCACCGGAAGTGCCGGATCGGTTGCGTTCAGCGCGGTCGGATAGGCCGTTACCGGAACCGCCGTTTCGTTGGCGCCGTTGATGAAACCACCCGTCAGCGTCGACGTGCCAGTCAGGACGTTGTTGGCGCCCAGCGCGACTTGCGCGTTAACCTGGGCTGTGGTGATGCCGCTCGCGCCTTCGGTGTTGCCGCCGTTGCAGGAGAAGAACACCGAGTTGTAGAGCGGGCCGTTCGGCGCTGTAGCAACACCTGCACCGTTCGGGTTCGTCAGCGTCACGGCCGTTGCCAGGTTGAGACACTGCTGGTTGATTTCAGAACGCAGGACCGAGTTGTAAACACGGCCAACATGGCCTGTGTTGTGAACGATCGCATCCCGGCCAGCGGTCGAGCGCATGACGATCGTCCAGTTGGCGTAGGTCGGGCGCGTAAAGAAGGTCGCCGTGTTCGTACCGCGCGAGCTTGTTTCGAACCCGAAGTCACCGCCGCCGGTACGCTGGTAGACGATGCCGAACTGGGCGGCGCCGCGCCAGCCAGAGTCCGTGTCAAACGAGTCGTCGTCGTTGCCGGAAAGGACGATCCGGCGAAGGTTGAGGTTGCCACCGAAAATCTCGATGCCGTCATCCGACGAGTTGTGAACCTGGATAAATTCAGCCGTCGTGCCCGAGCCAACGCCGGCGAAGGTGATGCCGTTCAACTCGTTGTTGGGGGAGATGGTGAAACCGGAGTAGGACAGGCGAAGGTAGCGGATGCGGCCGCTGTTGTCGGCAGGCGACAGGCCGCCATAGACAGCGTTCGAGCCTTCAACCTGGGCAGTACAGGCGATGTTTGGCGGGGTGACGGCCACACAGCCATCTGACGTCGGAGCACGGCCGTTGACAACCAGACCGCCCCATTGGCCGATCGAGTTTTCAGTCGTGGTGCCTTCGACGTTCTGCCGGCTCGTCATGATGATCGGGGCCGTTGCGGTGCCTTCAGCGAAGATCTGCGAACCGCGGTTCACGAGAAGATAATCGAGACCTGAGTTTCCGAAGATGGTCACGCCGGGCTCGATCGTCAAAATGCCCTGCTGGCCGCCTGAAATCGGGGCGGCCTGGTCTGCGCCGAGGTCGGTCCCGACCTGCGTGCGGCCCGAGACCGAGTAAATCGTCCCGGCGCGGTTCGGAACAACGAGGTTGCCGGTGATGGTGGTCGGAAGCTGGCAGATGCGGCGGTTGGAAACCGTGCCGACGTTCGAGAAGCCCGTCGGGCAATCTGCGGCCGGGCCGACCGGCGTAACCGGCGGAGGCGGGGCAGGCGGCGGCGGAACCGGAACAGGTGCCGGGGCGGGTGCAAATGCGCCCACGCCGGGCGAGGCAACGCCGTCGGCGCCGCTACAGGCGCCAAGCATCGCTGCGGCGGCGCATGCGAGCAGCGCCGAGCGGTATGATTTCGATTTCAGCATGAGAGTCTCCGTCGTGATCCCTGTGCGGGTGCTCCGGCAGAGGTATCCGCCGCGCTCACTAGACGATGACACCCGCCTACCCGCGATACGACCCTTAGGAATAGATTGCAACAATTACCGCAAGTTTAGATGACGGTTGTGTGACAATCACGTTTCGCACCGGCTTGTGTCGGTTCGGACACAACTACATATTTTCGTAGTGCTCGGGAGGGAACATTTCGCCCCATCCGCGTTCGCGAAACCACTTTGTGATGATGTACTTGCTGCCCTTGCGAACCTTCATTCCGTGATGGATCGTATACGGATTAACGGAGCCGTCTGCCTTGAGATTGTTCCAGATTACGGCTTTGCCCTTTTCCGGCATGATGGTCTTCTCGAGCCGCCGGAAGCGCGTGCCTCCGCCCTCTTCGACGTCGTTGAGATAGATCATGAAGGTCCAGGTTCTCTGGCCCAGGAACTGACAGAAAACCTGGAACTGATGGGTGCCGGGTTCGAAGTAGTCGTAGTGGGCTTTGTACTCCTGCTCGAGATCGTATCGCTGGCCCTGGGTGACGTCTGTGTAGGACCAGTGAATGCCCATCGCTTCTGCAATGAGTTCATCCAGCTCCATGATCAGGTTGTGCCCGCGCATGCCGATGTCGGAGGTGCGGGACGTGCGCACCTTGGGGTCTGCGAACGCGTCGGCCGTCGTCGAATCGCGAAGCCCCTGATCAATCAACTCCATAACGGCGTCGCAGACGTCCGGGACAAGAAAGTCCTTCCACACATACATCTGCGCATTGGTGACTGGCACTCTCTGAATGTCCGGATGCGTCAGCGCTCTTTTTGTTATGGCGCATTGAGCAAGCGCGGCATGGGAGACCTCGGAAGAGGGCCGCCGGCCCTCGTAAGCTTCCTGCATCAATTCACGAACCTGCGAATCGCTGAGGCCTTTAAGTTTAAGGAGCCGCCGGACTTCGTGGGGTTCTACACCCGCCCGAAGCCGGACCCAGGTAAACGTCATCAGGTCTTCTTCGGTGGCCGTCGTCATAACGCATTCTCCGTTTCATCTGATCGTTACGACGGTGAAGTGACGGATGAATGACAGAGATCGGTAGCCTTCGGAGTGCGGCGTTCGCATAAGCGTAGGATACGGAATAAATACACAATAATGGACAAGATTGACACAATTAAGTCACAGATACAGTATGACAGTTATGTTACACCTTAGATACAAAGTTATGTCGTTCCTGGTTCTGGCGCTTGCGGCACCGGGAATAGCGTTCGCCCAGACCTCCCTTTCACCGGTTTCGTACACTCAGGCCCTCGAGGTTTCGCAGAAGGACAGCGCGCGCAGGCCGCTGGACCTTCAGCTGTTTCAGATTGCCAACGAGGTGCGCGGCCAGTCACGGCTTGCTACGCTCGAAGCTCATCCGGGCCTTGCTGCTGGCGCGCAGGCTCATGCGCGGGACATGGCCACGAAAGGATATGTCGGCTACGCCGATCCTGCGGGCGCTTCCTTGTTCGATCATGTGCGTGTCTCGGAACGTTCGGCCCTTATCGGGTCGTTCGGCAGCAGCATCGCGGTCCTGGAGGCCGGCGCAACTGCGGCAGAAATCCACCAAGCCATCCAGTCCGATGCTGCGAACGCCGAGAACCTTCACCGCGCGTTCAGCCATGCCGGCATGGGAAGCTACGTGCATGACGGCCGGGTTTATGTCGTCCAGGTCTTCGCGAGGATCGACGGCGAACTGAACGAGCCGCTGCCCTTGCAACTCGCACAGTCCACGGTCTTGCGGCCTGCACTCGCGGCAAAGGCCATGACGCCCGTTGCCTGGTCGCTCACCGACGACAAGGGCGACGTCCTCGCACGCGGTAACGGGCGCCGGCTTCAGACCAGCAGCGCCGGGGCCGTCGAAGGTTATCTCAATCTGGACGTAGCCATCGGCAACGACATTTACACCCTGCGGGGCCCTTTCGTTGAGCTCAACTGACCGCGTCATCTCCTGACGGGTAAGAAGTCTGACCCATGAAGACGCAGGCTGGCAGCCGGCCGTAACTCACGACCGGCTGTCAGTTTTCCCGGGCAGGCGCATCCCTCGGCGTCAGCAACATATACATGGCCGGCGTCACGATCCGTGCAAGGATGGTTGAACTGATCAGTCCGCCGATGATGACAACGGCCAATGGTGAGAAGAGGGGAGATTGCTCCCACACGAGCGGGATCATTCCGCCGATCGCGGTCGCACTCGTCAGCAACACCGGCAGGAAGCGGATTTCGCCGGCCTGCTCGACCGCCTCGCGGAGCGGCACGCCTTCGCTCCTGAGGCGGTTCGCGAAATCGACCAGCAGGATGGAGTTCTTGATCTCGATGCCGATGAGGGCAATGAAACCGACCATGGCGATGAACGACAAGGGGTATTGTGCGATGTAGAGCGCAATGAAGCCGCCCATGATCCCGAACGGTATCACGAATGCCACAACGGTCATCTGTGCGAAGCTTCCGAACTCGAGCAGCAAGATGGCCAGCACGCCAAACAAGGCCACAAGTACGGCTGCGCCAAGACCCGAAAAGCTTTCGTTTGCTGCCTCGGCCTGGCCACCAAAGGTGATACGGTAACCGGGCGGCAGATTGATGGCCTCGAGACGTTCGGCAACATCCTGCGTTACGTCTGCGGCAAGATAATCCGGCAGGACATAAGACAAGACGGTGTTGACGCGTTCCTGCTGCACCCGGTTTACAACGGCAGGACCCGATCCAAATTCGATTGAGGCAATCTCGGACAGGGGCACGCCGCCGCCTTGTCCCGTCCAGACGTACATGTGTTTCAGGGCATCCGCATCGGGAGGCGTGCCTGAGTCCATCCGTACGCGGACGGGATAGGCCTCTCCGGTCGGGTCACGGATCTGGGCCACCGTCGCGCCGCCGACCGCTACACGCAGTGTCTGGTCAATCGACCCTGCCGGGATGCCGAGCAGCGCAGCCTTCTCGACGTCGACATTCAGGGCAACATCAATCAGCCGGGCCGCAGACGGGTTGGACACGTCGCGCGTGCCAGGTGTTTCAAGCAGGATTTTTTCGACCGTCGAAGCAAGTTGGCTCAGCGTCTCGATATCCTTGCCCCAGATGCGTATCGCGATGGGCGCTTCGACGGGCGGACCGTTCTCGAACCGGCGGAAGGTCAGTTTGGCTGCGGGATACTTTTTAAGTTCCTCACGTATTTCAGCGACTTGCGCGGGACCTGTCTCTGCTTCCCACTGTTCGAACGCGCCGTAGACCTGGCCATAATCGGGCACGCCCAGCGTCTCGAAGACGTTGTAGTAAACCTGCGGATTGCTGGATCCGCTGTTGGCAAACTGGAAAGCTATGTCGTCGCGTTTCGCAAGCACGCTTTCGACATATCTCACGGCCTTGTCAGTCTCGGTGACCGAGACACCCTGAGGCAGTTCGGCGTCGACCAGGAAGTAGGGACTGTCATTCTCCGGAAACAGCGAAAAGCCCAGCCGTGGCACGAGCGCAAACGATGAGAGCGCCATGCACAGAGACACGACAACGGTGAACACCGGAAAGCGCAGGGCGAGTTTCAGTACCGGGCGGTAAACGGCGTGAATCGCGCCCATCACGCCGTCAAGGAAGAGGTTCGACTTGCCATGACCGTCCCGCGGCAGCAGGCGGCTCGCAAGAAAGGGAATGATCGTGAGGGAAACGACCAGGGATGCGATGATCGTTGTGAGAATGGCAACGGGCAGGGACCGGATGAAGTCCCCGGCGCCTTCTGGCAGCGCGATCAATGGAAGGAAGGCAAAGATCAGCGTCGCCGTGCATCCCAGCACCGCGACATTGATTTCAGACACGCCGGCAATCGCGGCCTCTCGTCTCGGCATGCCGTCTCGCAGGTTGCGGGCAATATTTTCCGTCACCACGATCGAGTCATCGACCAGAAGCCCCAGGGCAATAACAAAGCCGGCGATCGAGAGCTGGTTCATTGTGTAGCCGAGCTGGCCCACCCAGAACACGCCGATCGCCAGCGATAGCGGGATGGCCATCATGACAACGATCGCAGCCCGGAAGCCCAGCGGCAGCAGCGTGATAAGGACGAGCAAGACCGCGATCCCGAAGTCGCGGCCGAGAGATGTCAGTCGGTGTGCGACCGTTTTGGATTGGTCAAAGCCGGTTTCAAGGGTGATGCCCTCGGGCAAGCTGGACCGGAAGGCATCGATCTGTTTGTAGAGATTGTTGCGAACAACAAAAACATCGATGCCGAGCTTGCCTTTGGCGCTGACCAGGACGGCGCGTTTGCCATTATAGCGGGTCAGGTGGCGCGCTTCATCATTATCCCACTCGACCTGGGCGATATCGCCAACGGTGAGCGTACTGCCGGGGGAAGAGCGCAGCGACGTTTGCCTGATCTCGTCCAGGCTGTCGAACGGACCTGTGGCGGTGACGTTGAAACGCCGTCCTCCGCTGTCCACCGAACCGATCGGAACGTCCGCCCCTTCGCGTTGCAGGGCGTCAACAACCGCGAGGGGGGAGAGTTCAAACTGAGCAAGGCGGTCGAGATCGAGCGATACGCGCACTTCGGATTCCGGAGCGCCCCAGATTTGAGATGTCTGTACGCCGGCTCCGCGTTCCAGCATGTCACGCAAGTCGCGGGCGGCCGCTTCGAGCTGGCGGGTTGGCGCGGTTTCGCTGACGAGCGCCAGCACCACGATATTGGCGTTGGCAGTGTTTGCCTTGAACGTGCGGACTTGAACCACGCCCTGCGGGAAGTCCGGGCGCACGACATTCAGCTCACGGATGAGTTCGTCATACTTGCGTTCCGGATCCGAGCCGTAGGTGAACTCGACGGTTACAGAGCCGACGCCCGAACTGGCGCCGGATGTCACTTCCTTGACGTCTTCTATGCGATTGAACGCCTGCTCAAGCGGAACAATGATCAGCTTCTCGATCTGCTCGGCATCCGCGCCGGGCAGCACGACGGTGACGCCGGCGATCGGAAACCGGACCGTCGGATCTTCGGATTTGGGGATCGAGACGATCGCGTTGGCGCCCAGTGCGACGAGCATGGCGAACAGGACGAGTGAGAACTGCCAGCGGTCGACAAAGAACCTGACAACGTGCTCCATGGTCCGGGCTCAGCGCCGGTCCGCGACGGTGACGGCTTCGCCGTCACGAACATACGCTGCGCCTTCGGCGACAATTCGCTCTCCGGATTTGAGGCCGGAAACGACCAGCACATCGCCGCTGTCGATGCCTGACGTGGCGATTGCGCGCCGGCGTGCGATATTCTTGTCGTCCAGGACATAAACGTAACCCTGGTCCGCCCGCGCATCTAAGAGGGCGAGTGACGGAATTCGGAGCGGACCTTCAGCCGCGCCGGCAGGGGCGGTCGCCGTGATCCTGGCCTCGGCGACCATGCCGCTGCGAAGAGCGCCATCATCGTCCAGCTTGATATCGACTTCGAAGTTGCCGGTGGCCTCGTCGCTCTTGGCGGCAATTCGAACGACCGATCCTTTGCGGGCCGTGTCTTCGAGCCCGCGGATCGTAACGTCAGCGGCATCGCCGGACTTCAGCGTGGCCGCCTCGGGGGCTGACACGGGCACCCGAAGAACCAGGCCAGACTTCATTTCGCCGATCTGAAGGATCGCAGCCCCGGGAGCGACGGTCTGCCCACCATCAGCAAACCGGCGCAAGACGACCCCGTTCGTGCCCGCGATTATGACCCCCTGGTTCCGGTTGAACGAAACCGCATCGAGGTTTGCGCGCGCCTGATCGCGGGCCAGCGCGGCATCATCGAGCCTCGCCTGCGCAACGTGGCCCTTTTCAACAAGTGCGCGTGTGCGTTCGTACTGGGCGTCGGCATTCGCGACGCTTGCTTCAGCCTGAGCGAGACCTGCCGAAAGTTCGGTCATATTCAGCCTGGCGAGCGATTGCCCGGCCTTGATCAGATCGCCTTCGTCGACGAGTACGCTGGCGATCACGCCGCCGGTTTTGAAAGCAAGGACCGTCTCGCGGTCATAAACGATCTTGCCGGTGGTCAGGATAAGGCCGTTCGGAGCCGCCGGCGCGACTTCTGAGGCAACGACAACGGGACTGGCCTTGCTCGCCGTTATGGCCGCCTCGGCCGCTTTCGGTTCGGGCCCGCCACATGCAGCGAGCAACGTGCTCAAGAGCAAAGCCATCGCGCCTGCGGTCGTGTGAGTGGGCACTTTGCATCCTCGTCCGTGAAGCCGATCCACAGATAGACCGTCCTCGCGCAAATGCTAAGCGAAAAACAAACTGTTTAGCGAAAACTGATCGTCGTCGACTTCCCGCAATAAGCGACCCGTCGTCGCATGGGCACGCATTTGCGGTTCATTCCGGCTCGAAAAAGGCGCTCGTCTAAGCATGTACTTTGCGCCGCGCTCCGCCCCGGGAGCCGGTCGCGCGCGGGGCATCAAACCCCATTGGCGTATTCGCAATTGCCTGTATCGATCGGCGCTTGGGGAGACGACGAGATATGCGCAAGAGATGAAACTTCGTCTTGACGTGTCCGGCCCGCACAACGATAGAGGCGGTGTCGGCAGATAAAACAGAACAGGCTGACAGCGAGGGCGCCGCAATCCTGTCATTAAATCAGTGGGTTAGGCCCATAATTGCGGAGCTTGAATTTGACTATGCAATCGAAGAGTTTACGAGTCTGACGGAACTGTAAATATTCTGCTAACCGCTATATCGCTCGGCGCAAATCCGGGCAAAATAGCTTTGTAAGGTCGTTGCTGGGTGTCGCCACCGGCTCAAGCGACGTGGCACATGAAGATCGAGGAAACATGTACTACACACAGAAATCGCAAGGCTCGGGCCGGGTAACCGGTATCGTGTTCGTCACGGCGTTCCACGCTGCGCTTTTTGCCGGGCTGCTCTTTATCAAGCGAGACGAGGTCGCGAAGATCCTTGAGCCGATGACCACCGAGATTATCGAAGAGGTGGTGATACCTGAAGAAGAGCCGCCTCCGCCGCCGCCGGTGGATGAAATCGATCTGACCCCGCCGCCCGATCAGGTGATCCTGCCGGAAATCCAGTTCGATACGCCGCCGCCTCCGAGCGCAATCACACAAATCGCAAAGACAACCGATCCTGCTCCGACGCCGAGGCCGGGTCCGGTGACCCCGAAACCGCAACCCGCCGTCAAGGTAAGCTGCAACCTGCCGAAGCGGATTGAGAAGCCGCCTTATCCGTCGCGCTCAGAGCGCCTGAACGAAGAAGGCACAACGACGATGCGCGTCTGCGTTAAAGCAAACGGCCGTGCTTCAGAGGCGGTGGTCACGGAGGGGAGCGGTTACCAGGAACTGGATGACGCGGCTGTTAAATGGGCGCTCGGCCTGCGTAACATGCAGCCTGCAAAAGTTGACGGAAAAGCTGTGGACGGCTGCTGTATGGTGGTCCCGCTCGCTTGGGAAATCGAAGAGGGGCGCTGAAGCCTGGTTAAGGCAACGTGCACTTAAGTTAAAAGATTACCGGCTGCCCACAAGCAGCCGGTGAAACGGGGGTAGCCAGCCCGAATTGGTGTAGAAACTCGGCGGCAGATTGCGTGCGGCGCGCTGTTGCTTTTCGAATGGCTGGGTTTGCCCGGCGTAAGAGAGGAAATATGAATATGAATACATTATCCCTTCGTGAAGGATCTTCGCGCCAGCACGCTCCGGCCAAATTCCTGGCCGCGACCATTGCTGCATTGTTCCTGGCGTTCTCGCCCGTAGCCATGGCTCAAGAGCCTGCGGCTGCACCGGCGGAAACGACGGAAGCTGCTCCTGTTGACGGCGCTGTCGATGCGCTCGGAGACGTGGACACATCCATTCCCGGCCTGACTGAAACGGCAACTGCTGAAGAAGCCGCTCCTGTCGAAACTGCCGCCGCTGAAGGCGAAGCAGTCGAAGGTGAAGGCTTTGAGGCCTTCTCAATCGAACACCTCTGGACCGATGGCGACATCGTGGCCCGCACGACGCTTGTCCTCATGGTGCTGATGTCGATCGGCAGCTGGTACATCGTCGTGGTCAAGTTCCTGGACCAGAACAAGCTTTTTGATAATGCCAAGAAACTCGGCGAGTTCTGGGAAGCCAACAGCGTCGACGATGGCCTGAACCAGCTCGGCGCCAAAAACGCATTCCGCGATATTGCGGACAGCGCGGTACAGGTAGCTCAATCGGGCGATACAGGTTTGATGGGGCGCATCAGCCGGACGAACCGGATGTCTCACAAAGTTGTGCAGGCCGTGGAAGGCATCAACAACCGTTTGTCGAATGGTATGTCGTTCCTCGCAACCGTGGGCGCTGTGTCGCCCTTCATCGGTCTGTTCGGTACGGTTTACGGTATCGTGAACGCTCTGATCGCGATCGGCATCTCCGGCCAGGCATCGATCGACAAAGTGGCCGGCCCGGTGGGTGAAGCCCTCTACATGACGGCTATCGGCCTGTTCGTCGCCGTGCCTGCGGTTATCTTCTACAACCTGCTCGGTCGCCGCAACAAAACCCTGCAAGACACGGCGCGTCACTTCGCGGTTGATGTTGAGCAGCTTCTGACTTCTTCCACCACCAAAGCCTGAGGCCCGCACATGGCCATGAACATGCAAGGCATGGGGGACGGGGAGGATGAGTTCCCCACAACCTCAGCGATCAACACGACGCCACTGGTCGATATCATGCTGGTGCTTCTGATCATCTTTCTGATCACGGTACCTGTCGTGCTCGGATCGGTCGAAGTGGCGCTTCCGGCAGAGCGCAACATTCCTACGCAGACCAAGCCTGAGAACGTGAATATCGCGGTCGACGTGAATGGCAACGTGTATTGGAATCAGGCGCTCGTCGGCGGTGAGGAAGAGCTTCTTACTCTGCTTCGGGCCGAGGCACCTAAAGTGCCTCAACCGGAAGTGCACATCCGCGGCGATATCGAGACCAGCTACGAGTATGTTGGCCGTGTCGTGGAAGCCTGCCAGCGCGTCGGCATCGCAAAGGTCGGCTTTATTACAGAGCCGCCCCCAGGCGGCGGGGGCTGATCTTTCGGTGGACGATGCCTGCAAGGGCACGTCCTGATTGAAGTCGGGCGGCCAGGAGTTCTGGCCGCCCATCTTCTCCAGAGCTGGAACCCCGGCGAACATTCGCTTCAGGCCGGGTTCATGCGCAGAAGTATAAGTTGGTAACTGAAATCACGCGCTGAGCGCGATGGAGAACATAAAATGGCAATGTCAGCAGGAATGCCGGCCGACGGCGAGCCGATGTCGGAGATCAACACCACGCCGCTGATCGACGTGATGCTGGTGCTTCTGATCATGCTTATCATTACGATCCCGCCGCAAACCCATGCGGTGAAACTCGACATGCCGGTGAGCGAATCGCCGCCTCCGACCGTCCCGCCTCCGCCGCCGGTCACGATTGATGTCGACTTTGACGGCACCATTTATTGGTCCGGCGCCGTCGTCGATCGCAATCAGCTCAATGAGTACATGGTTGGACTGGCTGCATTGCCGTTCGATCAGCAGTCTGAGATCCACATCCGCCCGCACAAGCGTTCCAAATACGGAGATGTTGCGCACGTCATGGCGTCCGCTCAACGCAACGGTCTCCAAAAAATGGGCGTAATTGGCGGTACAAGGTAAGACGAACCGGCTGTGTTTTCGGCCGGGGGCAGTTAAGTTTCTGAAAGGTGAGTAAGCACATGGCAAACAACTTCTCTCGGCGTCGCAGCTCCATGGCGACCTTAGTACTGGGCGCGACCGTACTTTTCGGAACAGTCGCAGGTACCGCGCTCATGGCGCCTGCCGCCTATGCCGATACCAAGGCTGTTAAGCTGGACAAGGCCGTCGGCTTGCCTTTGTCCGAGGCCCAAAAGCTTGCTGCGGCGGGAGACTACAAAGGCGCGCTTGCTAAGGCGGACGTTGCCGGCGCAGCCGCAAAGACGCCGAACGACAAGTATCAGGTCGACCTGATGCGCCGTTATGTCTACGCGCAGACGAAAAACTACGCACAACTCGCCGTTGTCATTCCGCGTATGATTGCCTCGGGCCAGATGCCGGCGGGCGAGGTCCAGTCATCCTCCAAACTGGTGATCCAGTGTCTCGACCAGTCGGGACAGAAGTCCAAGGCTGTTGAAGCTGCAAAAGACTACGTCGCCAAATACGGACACGACAAGGATTTCACGATCTTCGTTGCGTCGCAGGCACTCGGCGCGAAAGACTATAAGACTGCGATCGATTGGGCCAACCGTGCCATCGAAGGCGAGCGCAAGGCCGGTCGCAAGGCACCGGAAAAATGGTATCAGGTCGCCATCAAGGGGAGCTACGAGTCCAAGGACATGGCGGGCTATTACTCGGGTATCGAGCGGGTCGTCTCCATTTACCCCAAGGATGACTACTGGCGCCTCCTCGTGGCACGCGCTGACCAGGAAGCTAAGTTCAGCCGCGCAACGTTCGAACTCGATCAGTTACGCCTTCTCCAGGCTGCAGGTGTTGCTCTGAAGCCGAGTGAAAAGCTCGCCATGGCAGAAGCTGCATTTTCGAAGAAGCTTCACGCGGAAGCGCTGGCCATTCTTCAGCCGATGAAAGCAAAGGGTGAACTGGACGCAGATCCTGCAAAAAGCGCACGCAACCAGCGCCTGCTCGACAACGCCAAGACTGAGGCCGCCAAAGATGCCGCCGATCTCCCGGCTCTCGCCAAAGCCGCAGCCACGAAGCCGAATGGCATCGGCCTGGTCAATACAGCTGAGCTTTATCTGACTTCGGGTGACAATAAGAAGGCTATCGAGCTCTACAACGCGGGCATTGCCAAGGGTGGGCTTGACGGGATTCAATCGAACGCCGCCAAGCTTCGTCTCGGCGTTGCACAGTACCGCGACGGCCAGGGCGCTGCTGCTCGCAAGACCTGGGGCGCAATCACGGGCACGGACGGCGCAGCTGCGCTGGCCAAAACCTGGTCGCTCGTCTCCTCGCGTTGATCCGCTCTCAGTCGTAAAAACACAATTTGCGGAAGGCCCACTTTCACCCGTGGGCCTTTTTGCATTTGCTGATCGTCTCTTGCGCTCCCGGTTCTGGCGCTCCCGGTTCTGGCGCTCCCAGTCAGGAAACTGAGCGAGTTCAGGCACGACTGTCTGTGTTAGTGGGCGTTCCTATGGCTCGCCGCTTCAGAATCTATTTGATCTATGGGTGTCAACGCGCGAGTCTGATCAGACAGATTCCCCCCATCCCCAATGGAGACATCATGACGACAGAAACCAAATGCCCAGTCGCGCACGGCGGTGGTAGCCTCGCGGCCGCCAAAGGCCCTGCCAACCCTCAGTGGTGGCCCAATCAGCTCAATCTGCGGATTCTGCACCAGAATTCGTCACTGTCGAACCCGATGAGTCCCGTGTTCGACTATGCCGAAGCGTTCCAGAAACTCGACTATCAGGCGCTCAAGAACGATCTTCACGCCCTGATGACGGACTCGCAGGACTGGTGGCCGGCGGACTGGGGTCACTATGGCGGCTTCTTCATTCGCATGGCGTGGCACGCGGCCGGCACCTACCGCGTCGGCGATGGCCGGGGCGGGGCAGGTACAGGTCAACAGCGGTTTGCCCCTCTCAACAGCTGGCCTGATAACGGCAACCTCGACAAGGCGCGCCGCCTGCTTTGGCCGATCAAACAGAAATACGGGAACCAGATTTCCTGGGCCGACCTGTTCGTGCTCACCGGCAACGTCGCGCTTGAGTCGATGGGCTTCAAAACCTTCGGCTTCGGCGGCGGCCGCGCGGACGTGTGGGAGCCGGAAGAAGACATATACTGGGGCCCGGAGACCGAATGGCTCGCCACCAGCGACAAGCCCAACAGCCGCTATAGCGGTGACCGCGACCTCGAGAACCCGCTGGGCGCAGTCCAGATGGGTCTCATCTACGTGAACCCGCAGGGTCCGGACGGCAATCCGGATCCGGTCGCATCGGGCCGGGACGTGCGCGAGACGTTCGCCCGCATGGCGATGAATGACGAGGAGACGGTCGCACTCGTGGCGGGCGGTCACACGTTCGGTAAAGCGCACGGGGCTGGCCCTGAATCCCACGTTGGCCCTGAGCCGGAACGCGGCGCGATCGAAGCGCAGGGTTTCGGCTGGCTCAGCACATTCGGCTCGGGCAAGGGCGGGGATACCATCACCAGCGGTATCGAAGGCGCCTGGAAGCCAAACCCCACGAAATGGGACAATGGCTATTTCGATGTCCTGTTCCGCTATGAGTGGGAACTCGTGAAGAGCCCGGCCGGTGCGCATCAGTGGCGCGCAAAGGACGTTCGCGAAGAGGACATGATCCCCGACGCGCACGATCCGTCGAAAAAACATGCACCGATGATGACGACGGCCGACATGTCGCTGCGTTTTGATCCGATCTACGAGAAGATCTCGCGCCGCTTCCACCAGAACCCGCAAGAGTTTGCCGACGCATTCGCGCGCGCCTGGTTCAAGCTCACGCACCGCGATTCAGGTCCAAAGACGCTCTACCTCGGCCCGGAAGTTCCGGCCGAAGAGCTGATCTGGCAGGATCCGGTCCCGGCCGTAGACCACGAACTGGTCGGCGATGCCGAAATCGCAGATCTCAAGGCGAAGATCCTCGGCTCGGGACTGACCGTTGCGCAGCTGGTGAACACGGCATGGGCTTCGGCGGCGACGTTCCGCGGCAGCGACAAGCGCGGCGGCGCCAACGGCGCACGCATTCGCCTCGCGCCGCAGAAGGACTGGGAAGTCAACCAGCCGGCAGAGCTTGCGAAAGTTCTGTCCGCTCTGGAAGGCATCCGGTCCGCGTTCAACGCGGGCGGCGGAAGCAAGAAAGTCTCGCTCGCCGATCTGATCGTCCTGGGCGGTTCGGCGGCGATTGAAGCGGCCGCGAAACACGCCGGCCATGACGTGAAGGTTCCCTTCGCGCCGGGCCGGATGGACGCCTCGCTTGAGCAGACCGACGTGGCGTCGTTTGCCGTTCTCGAGCCGACCGCCGATGGTTTCCGCAACTACATGCGCAAAGCCATCCAGCGTCCGGCAGAAGAGCTGCTCGTCGACCGCGCGCAACTTCTCACGCTCACCGCGCCGGAAATGACGGTGCTGGTCGGCGGCCTGCGCGCCCTCGACGCCAACACGGCGCAGGCCAGGCACGGCGTGTTCACAACCCGTCCGGGAACGCTGACGAATGACTTCTTCGTCAACCTCCTCGACATGGGCACGCAGTGGACGCCGGCGGCAGACGGCACCTACGAGGGACGCGACCGGAAATCCGGTCAGGTCAAGTGGACCGGGACCCGGGTTGACCTGGTGTTCGGCTCGAACTCGCAGCTGCGTGCGATCGCGGAAGTGTACGGCCAGAGCGACAACCAGGCGAAGTTTGTTCAGGATTTCGTCGCGGCCTGGACGAAGGTCATGAACCTCGACCGGTTTGATCTGGCCTAAGGCCCAAACCAGACCTGCCTTGCAGGAAACGATCAGGGCGGGCCAGCGGGTCCGCCCTTTTTGAGTCCGGATCTTCACTGGTGCGCACGACGCGGCGTCAATCGCCAGGCGGGCTTGTATTGTGCTTTGAGACTTGAGAGCGTGGCGCGTAATTCGCCCGAACGGGCAGCATGGAGCGCAAATGACTGATCTGGTTCTCTACGAGCATCCGCTGTCACCCTATGCGCAGAAGGTGAAGATCTCGCTCCGCGAAAAGGGCATTCCGTTTGAAGCGCGATTGCCGGAAGGTATCGGCACGGGCGTGACGGGCAGCCTGTTTGCGAGTGCCAATCCGCGCGGCGAGGTGCCGGCGCTGATCCACGCCGGTAGCGCCATTTTCGACAGCACCATCATTCTGGAATATGTCGAGGATATGTGGCCTTCGCCTCCCATGCTTCCGGCAACACCCGCTGAAAGAGCGCGTGTACGGATGATCGAGGACATCATGGACACCCAGTTCGAGGCGATCACCTGGGGGCTCGGTGAGCTGAATTTCTTCAAGCGCGCTGAGGGGGCGCTGAAATCAGAAATGGAAGCGCACGCCCGAAAGCAGGCGGGGGCCTTCTTTGCGGTACTGGAGTCTTATCTGGGGGACGCTGACTGGTTCAACGGAGCCCAATTCGGTTGGGCGGACCTGAGTGTTGTTCCGTACCTGAACGGGGCCTCGGGGTTCGGGATCGCGCCGGACGCCAGGTCGCGGCTCGGTGCCTGGTTCGTGCGGGCGAACGCCCGGCCCAGCGTTGTCCAGACGCGTCAGGAAGCCGAAGCTTCGATCACGGGCATGGCGCAAGTTGACCAGGCCGTGAAGGCAGGGCTGTTCAAACGACAGTACCGGGACCACCGCCTGGAGTGGATGATGAAGACAGGCGGCGCCGATATCGTCCTCGAAGGTCTGAAGTCCGGAACGATCCGGTTCACTGGACCCTGACAGCAACCCGTCCCGGTTCGGTTGCCGGTAAGACGTTACCAATCCCTTGCCGCAACCGGATCGAATGAACTGTCCGGTGAGGGTAGATACCAACCATAGTGTGCGAACTTGCGGCTCCCGCAGCCGACGAGAAGATAGCAATGAGCGCAGCCGAACTTAATTCGATCGCAGTTTCCGGCGCGCCGGCTCATGTGCGGGCCTATAATGATGAAGCGCTCGCATTCCAGGACGCGCTTGGAACCTACAAGGCGGAGCGCCTGGAGGACATTCTTCAAAATGCGGCGCGCCGGCATGCGCAGCGGCCCTTTCTCACAACCGCGTTGCCGAACGGCCTTTCGGCAACCCTGACTTTCTCTGAAGTTGAATGCGCCTCTGCGCACCTCGCCCGCTACTTCCGGGAAGTCCTGCAGCTGAAGCCGGGCACGGTCGTTGCTGTTCAGTCGCCCAATTGCATTGGCTATGTGGTTTGCCTCCTTGGCATTCTTCGCGCGGGTCTGATCCTGTCAAACGTAAACCCGCTCTACACGCCATCCGAAACGCGCCGCCAGTTGCGCGACTGCAAGGCCGAAGTCCTGATCGGTTCGACCCTGTTCGCGGACTCGATTGATGCGGCTGTCGAGGGGACGAGCGTCCGGCAGGTTCTGTCCATTTCGCTGGCCGACTTCTTCCCCGGCCTGGCGCGGCACGGCATTGGCTTCCTCTTGCAACGGGTCAAGAAGCTCGAGCGGCCGCTTGAAATTCGCCACGTCACCCTTCACGAGGCAATCCAGGTTGGCTCGCAGTTCAGTACCTCGGTAGGTCTGTATACGGAAAACCTTTCGGCGGACCGCGATTCCATCTATCAGTACTCGGGCGGAACGACCGGAACATCGAAAGGCGTCCGTCTGACCGAGGCCGGCCTTGTCACCAACATCGACCAGTTTGTCAGCCTGGCGCCGGGCCTCGCTGACCTCGAGGGGCAAACGATGCTCCTCGCCCTTCCGGTCTATCATGTGTTCGGCCTGTTTGCCTCAGTCGTTGCTCTGCGCCACGGCGTGCACGTTGTGCTCGTGCCCAGCCCGCGGCCCCTTTCGAACCTCAAGAAGAGCTTTGAAAAGTTCAAGCCGACCATCTTTCCGGGCGTGAACACGCTTTTCTCCAGGCTCATGGAAGAGCCCTGGTTCAAGGCGAACCCGCCCAGTTTGTCGCTGACGATCTCGGGAGCCGCTGCGCTGGATCCTGTCATCGGCAAGAACTGGCGCGCCATGACCCGTTCGCAGATTATCGAAGGCTACGGCATGACCGAAGCCACGACACTGCTGGCCATCAATCCGCCCGATAGCCGCGAACGTCCGGGTACAGCTGGCCTGCCGCTGCCGGGTACCGAGATCGCCATTCTTCTCGAAAATGGCGCTTTCGGCTTGCCGGGCGAGACCGGCGAGATTGTCGCACGCGGCCCGCAGCTGATGAAGGGCTATCTCCACCGCCCTGATGAAACGGCGGCGTCCTATGTCGGCGGATGGATGCGGACCGGTGACATCGGCGTCATCGATCAGGATGGATATCTGACGATCGTGGACCGGGCCAAGGACATGGTCCTTGTGGGCGGCTTCAATGTGTTTCCAAATGAAGTCGATGAAGTGCTCAACGCCTGCCCGGGCGTCCTGGAAGCGGCGAGCGCCGGCATCAAAGTGGTTCATTCCGAAGAAGAGCTGCACGCGTTCGTGGTGCGCCGCGACGCTTCGCTCACCGCGCAGGATGTGCTCGCGCACTGCGCCCAGCATCTCACGGGCTATAAGCGCCCCCGCACGGTACATTTCGTGAGCGAGCTGCCGAAATCCCCGATCGGCAAGATCCTGCGACGCGAGCTGCGGGTCCTTGCGGCGCAAGCCTGATCCGGGAAGATCGCGGCCGCGGCTGCGCCGGACAGGTTGTGCGCCGGCGCTTCAGTGAAAGTCCCGGCTTTTCGGTATGACGCGGACATTGCGGGGATGGTGCGCCGTCTCCCGCCTGGGCGGCGGGCTGCGGCCTTCGGCAACGGGCCGGAGCACCTCGTCTGCCCGGGCCAGCACACCCTTCAGCGGATCGCGCAGCGTGTCTTCCGACAGCAGCGCCAGGTCTGGCGAACAATCAAATAACTGCTCGGCGACGATATGGGTGACATTGTCCGCCGTCTGAACACGGCCTTTGACGTGCAGGATACGCGAATTCATCACGATGGGACGAAAGCGTTCCAGTACACGCTGCCACACGACAAGGTTTGCAATTCCGGTTTCATCCTCGATCGTGATGAAGACCACACCGTTCGCCGAGCCGGGTCTCTGCCTCACAAGGACCAGGCCAGCCGTCTCGACGCGTCGTCCATTGCCGGCAAGCACGGCCTGCGCCGTCGGGAGAATCCGCCTTGCCCGGTAACCCTCCCTGAGAAAAAGCATCGGGTGCGCTTTGAGCGACAGGCGCGCTGTCTGGTAATCCTGGATGACATGTTCGGAAGGGGGCATGAGGGGAAGCTGCGTGCCCGCTTCATCGCCCTGCTCGCAGACGCCGGCAGACGTGAACAGGGGCAGGGACTGATGCACCACTTCGCCCCGGACATGCCAGAGCGCTTCGCGCCGGGACAGGCCAACGGAGCCGAAAGTATCTGCTGTCGCGAGGCGCTCAAGCGGCGCCCGGCCAAGGCCTGTCCGCCGGCGCAGGTCATCCGGCGATGTATAGCCCGGCCCCCGCGCGGCCATCAGCGCCTCCATCTCGTCCTCACGTAATCCGTCAACCTGCCGGAATCCGAGGCGCACTGCGCACAGGCCGTCACCCCTGTCTGCGGGCTCCAGCGTATTGTTCCAGTCAGAATAATTGACATCCACAGGGCGCACCTCGACCCCGTGCTCAGACGCATCGCGCACGATCTGGGCGGGGGCGTAGAAGCCCATCGGCTGGCTGTTCAGCAGCGCCGCGCAGAAGGCATCCGGATGATGGCATTTGAGCCATGACGAGACATAGACGAGCAGGGCAAAGGACGCGGCATGGCTTTCAGGAAAGCCGTACTCACCAAAACCTTTCACCTGTTCGAAGCAGCGCCTGGCAAACACCGGATCGTAACCGCGCGCCACCATTCGCGAGACCATCATGTCTTCGTAGTTCTGGATCGTGCCAACTCTCCGGAACGTCGCCATGGCCCGGCGCAGGCCATTGGCCTCGTCCGGTGTGAACTTCGCGGCATCGATGGAAATCTGCATGGCCTGCTCCTGGAAGAGTGGCACGCCGAGGGTGCGTTGCAGGATGCGCGACAATTCATCTGCAGGTCCGTGCTCGGGGGAGGGGCTCGGAAAGTTCACAGGCTCGATTTTCTTCCGCCTGCGGAGATAGGGATGCACCATGTCGCCCTGGATCGGCCCTGGCCGGACGATCGCCACTTCGATCACCAGATCATAGAAGGTGCGCGGTCTCAGGCGCGGCAGCATGTTCATCTGGGCGCGGCTCTCCACCTGGAAGACGCCCAGGCTGTCGCCTTTGCAGAGCATATCGTAGGTCGCTGTGTCCTCTGGCGGAATGGTCGCGAGGTTGAAGCGCTGACCCTTGTGCTGCTCGAGGACGTCAAACGCCTTGCGGATACAGGTCAGCATCCCCAGCGCCAGGATATCGACCTTGAGGATGCCCAGGGCGTTGATGTCGTCCTTGTCCCACTCGATAAAGGTGCGCGCCTCCATCGCGGCATTGCCGATGGGGACGGTCTCCACAAGCGGTCCGCGCGTCAGCACGAACCCGCCGACATGCTGGGACAGGTGACGCGGAAACCCGATCAGTTGCCGGGTCAGCTGGACCGCGCGCCGTATGAGCATATTCTCAGGGTCGAGGCCGGCCTGCGCAATCTGCCTGGCGGAAATTCCGCTCCCCCAGCTTCCCCAGACCGAACCTGCCAGCGCGCCGGAGATGTCCTCGCTCAGCCCCAGCGCCTTGCACACCTCCCGGACAGCCGAGCGTGGGCGATAGCAGATCACGGTTGCCGTCAGCGCCGCGCGGTGACGTCCATATCGTCCGTACACATACTGGATAACTTCCTCGCGCCGCTCATGCTCGAAATCGACATCTATGTCGGGCGGTTCCTTGCGTTCACGCGACAGGAACCGCTCGAACAGAAGGCTGGTCTCGGCCGGATTGACGCTCGTGATCCCGAGGCAGAAGCAGACGGCCGAGTTTGCGGCCGAGCCGCGCCCCTGGCACAGGATGCCCTGCGCTCTCGCCCAGGCCACAATGTCATGGACGGTCAGGAAATAGGGCGCATAGGACAGCGCCTCGATCAGGCCGAGCTCCTTGCGGACCTGGCGTGCGACCGTCTCCGGAATGCCTTGCGGGTAGCGCCATCTTGCGCCCTTCCAGGTCAGGAGCTCAAGGTGTGCCTGCGGCGTCGATCCGGGCGCGACCGGCTCGTCAGGATATTCGTAGGCGAGTTCATCAAGGCTGAACTGGCACCGGGCGGCAACATCCAGCGTGCGGGTAAGCGCCGGGGCGAAGCCCTTGAAGAGGCGCGCCATTTCATGCGGGTCCTTGAGGTGGCGCTCGGCGTTCGCCTCCAGCCGGAAACCCGCCGCCTCGATGGTGCAATGCTCGCGAATGCAGGTCAGCACATCCTGAAGCGGGCGCCGCTCCGGCTGGTGATAGAGGACGTCATTCACCGCGATCAGGGGCGCGCCGGCGCGTGCTGAGAGCTCCGCCAGGCGCGCAATATGTTCCCGGTTGCGGCCGGAATATCCATACCGCGCGGCAAGATAGGTGCGACCGGGCGCGGCTCTGGCAGTGCTCTCGAGGATAGTCTCGAAGCCGCCGCCGGCAGGATCAGGCGGCAGAACGATCAGTATCTGCCCCTCGCTCGCCCCCAGGATGTCGCGCATCTCCAGATAGCATTCACCTTTCCCGGCTTTCAGCTTTCCTTCCGACAGTAGCCGGGAAAGGCGTCCGTAGGCGGCGCGGTCCATCGGATAGGCGATGACCTCCGGTCCATCCACGGGCACGAGACGGGCACCGACGAGCAGCTTCAGCCCGGCTTCCCTGGCTGCAAGGTGGGCGCGCACGACGCCGGCCAGCGTGTTGCGGTCGGCGACCCCGATCGCGGCAAGGCCAAGCGCGGCAGCGCACTTGACCAGTTCCTCGGGATGGCTTGCGCCCCTGAGGAAAGAGAAATTCGTTGTCACAGCCAGTTCGGCATACCTGCTCATGCAAACAGTCCTTGCACGAACCATTCAGGCAATTGCCCGCGTCTGTCATCGTAGAGGCCTTCCCGGAAGACCCAGTAGCGGCGGCCCTCGGCGTCTTCGATCCGGTAATAGTCGCGCGTACGGGGCAGGCCGGCCGGACGCGCCGCCTGTCCCGGCAGGTGCAGCCACCATTCCGGGGCGATCCGCTCCGGCCCGTCGGACCGCGCGACCCGCCGCAGGACACGCCGCCAGACAAAGCTGAGCGGCGGGCCATCCGGCACCTGCGCAATCACGTCCACACGCTCGGCCCGGCCGAGCATGCGCACAGGCCGGAGGCCCTGCATGTCCCGCATGCCCGCTTCGGCTGCGGGCAGCTCTCCCGTGAAGGCGCCATTGCGTTCGGCCTTATCCGGAACATGCCGGGCTTCGGCGTGTATCAGCCTGACAGTCCCATCGCCCAGCCGCGCATTGATCCGGTCGGCGAGCGCGGACAAGGCCACCTCGTCCACCCCGGTCGTGGCAAGGTCGCCCGACAGCGGGCGGCTGCCCATGTCCATCGGCCCCGTGCGCAGCGCTTCGAGCAGCAGAAGGTCGATCCCGAAGCCCGGATCAATCTTCCCGGTCCTCTCGCGAAACAGCCGCAGGACATGGTCGGGGGCCCGCACGGGGCGCGCAGCCTGCGCCGAAACCTCCGAGACCTGGCCATCCGAGTGGAAGGCGGTGAACACGAAGTGCCGGGCGCCCAGCCCCTTGCCCGAGAGGTCGGCGTAAAGGGTTTGCGTCAGCTGCTGCAGGCCGGCCTCCACACCGGCGGCCTGGGTGAGGGGTTCGGGACAGGCAAGCCGCCACGCATGCTCCGGCGGCGAACGAAGCGGGGCGACCGGCTCAAGCCGTATCCCAAGCGCCTGGTCGAGGCGAAGGCAGACGGCATCGGCCGCCTGGCGTGACCGGAACCGCCGCGTCAGCGCTTTGCGGTCAATCCCGCAGAGTTGCCCGATCCGCGTCAACCCGAACCGGCGCAGCAGGGTCGTGGCCTCGTGAGACAAACGCAGCGCCTGTACCGGAAGCTCGCAAAGCCCGCTGCGTTCGGCCCCTGAAGGCAGGATCTGCGGTGCATTCCCCGTCCCGCCATACCTGGCGAGCGCCTGCGCGGCGCCGGGTGTCCCCGCCACCGCGATCTGGTGCGTGTAGCCCGGTTGAGCCAGTCGTCCGGACACGCGGGCGGCCATGGCCGCCTCGCCGCCAAACAGGTGGTCGCATCCGGTGATCTCGAGCAGCAGGGCGTCCTCGCCATCCAGCGAAACGAGGGGGGAGTATCCGTTCATCCACCGCGCCAGCAGGCGAAACGCGTGTGCGTCCGCTTCCCGGTCGATCTCCTCCGCCATCAGCGCGGGCACGCTCGCCCGGGCATCGCTGAAGCGCATGCCGGCATGTATGCCGGCCGCTTTCGCTGCGGCATTCGCCGCTGCAACAGTCAGTCCATGCGCAGACCTCTCGTGCAGCACGAAGGGCGCAGGCTTAGCCTGTCCTGCGGCGGGCAGGGGTCTCCCGTTGCGCCGGGCGCGGCGCAGCCGGTCCAGCGGCCAGTCCGGAAACCACACTGAGAGATAGCGTTTCATCATTCCACTCGAGGTCAAAGCTTGAGCCTGTGGCGTTCGGCGCTGTGCGGCAGCGTTCAAGCACGGCCCGCCAGCGCGGGTTCCCGGGCGCCTGCGGATCATACCGGTTCGGCGCAGAGGGCCGCGGGCTGATGCGCCACCTTGTGGCCGCCGCCGTTGCCCCTTCGCGGGTCTGCGCCATAATGAGGATCACCGGCACGCCGTAGCGGCCCGACGCGAGCGTCAGGCGCCGCGTTGCCGTGAAATCTGCCGCATCGACTTCCGCAATGACGAGGCTCACCGCACCGGAGACGACCGCTTCTTCAACGGCCCAGAGCGCCTCGCCCAGCGTCCGCGTTTCGGCATTCAGCCGCTGAGGCATCACTGCCTGCATCTGCCGCAGGGCGGCCTGGGACACATGCCCCAGATCCCCTGTAAGCTTCGTCTGGCTGATCCATAACCAGGCGCCCTGCTTTGCCTGCCGGGTCGCTGCGAGCACAAAGCCGGTGACGGCTGCCCGGTCTCCATAACTTGCCTCGGCCACCTCATGCAGCCCGGCCACACCCAGCCCGAATGGAAACGCCGCCGGTGAAGCGGGCGCAGCCGAAACAGCCCTCAGCAACCCTTTCGTCTTGAGTGTGGCAATATCCATATGTTCTTATTTTGTTCTTTTGACCCCGTGTCAATCCCCCCCGGGAATCGTCTTTGGAACGAACCCATTGCGAGGGATCAACAGCTTGCGGCAGCCGCCTCGCCATTGCGCCGTGGTCGCGCTAGAGGCTGGCACTACATCCGTCGCAGCCCCCCGCAATGCCGCTGCGGGGCTTAGAGATCCCGGGAACACCATGACACTTTCGCAGTTCAAAGGGTTCGCAGGCGTCGCCATTCGCGGCGAAGCGCGCGGCGATCCTGATGATCCGCTCGTGCTGCTTGTCCACGGAGGCGGGCAGACCCGCGATATCTGGAACGATGCCGCCGCCGCGCTCGTCCGGGCTGGCCGTCAGGTGATCGCGATTGACCTGCGCGGACACGGCGAAAGCGAGTGGCCAGGCGATGCACGCTATGATTTCAGCGCCTATGTCGAAGACCTGCGCGCCGTCCTGGCGCAACTGCCGTCCCGGCCCGTCATCGTCGGCGCATCGCTCGGCGGATGGGTTGCGGCGGTTGCCATTGGCGAGAATGGCGGACACCTTGCCTCGGGCCTGATCCTGGCAGATGCACCGCCCGATCTCGGTTCCACGAACATCCGGGGGACGGCCGGTGTCCTGGCGGCTGGCCCGGAAACCGCAAAAGGTGGCTGGGATCCCCGCATGCCGGAACGCTTCCAGCTCGAAGACGCCCTGCAGCGGTTCAAGACGGCGGCCCCGGACATCCACATGCCGGTCCTTTTCGTGCGCGGCGCCCTCAGCGACGTCACAGACGCAGCCTCCGCCAGCCGCATTGTCGCGCAGATCCCAGGCGCCGAATATGCCGAGATCGGCGGCGCGGGACACCTCGTGGCATCGGACCGCGCGGAACTGTTCAATGCAACCCTGCTTGATTTTCTTGAGCGGCGCATTCCGCGCTCCGTTCCCGAATACCGCTCCGGCTCCGACGCGCGCACGCTTCGCGATGCGCTGGGGTGTTTTGCGACGGGTGTGACAGTCGTCACCACATTCGAGCCGGGCGGTGAGCCCGCTGGCCTGACCGCCAACTCGTTTACGTCGGTCTCGCTCGACCCGCCGCTGCTCCTCGTGTGCATTGCGAAGACGTCCAACAGCCTGAAGGCCCTTGAGGCGGCGGAGCATTTTGCCGTCAATGTGCTTCACATAGGCCAGCAGCCTGCATCGAGCCTGTTCGCCAGACCCGGCGAAGACCGTTTCCGCGAGACCGCATGGCAACCTGGCCGGCACAATGCCCCGCTGCTCTCGAACGCGCTCGCAAACTTTGAATGCCGCCAGCATCAGATACATGACGGCGGCGATCATATCATCCTGGTCGGCGAAGTTCTTCGCGCCACATTCGATCCGCGCCGCGATCCGCTGCTCTACTTCCGCGGAAAGTATCGCCGTCTGCACTTCTCGTGATGAAAGCGCAGCTTACAGAAACGCCTTCAGATCCGCGACGAAGCGATCAAACTGGTCGTGGTGCAGCCAGTGGCCCGCATTCTCGTAGACCTTCACGTCTGCATTCCGGAAATGCCGGATCCGCCCATCCTTGAGCGGATTGGAAGCATGGCTGTTCTGTCCGTACAGCAACAAAGTTGGACAGGTGATCTCGCTCCAGAGTGCCTCGACGTCCGCCTGCGGCATGTCGTAAGGCACCATCACACGGAAATGGTTGTCGAACTTCCACGAATACGTCCCGTCTTCATTCTGGCTGATGCCGTGAATGGTCAGATGCCGCGACTGCTCGTCCGAGAGATAAGAATTCTCTTCCTTCATGCGCTGGTAGGCTTCTTCCAGCGTCGCGTAGCGTTTGGGGCTGCGCCCTGCGGCGGCGCGCTTGGCATCGATCCAGTCGCGCATGCGCCTGGCGATCGGCACGTTCATCCGTTCCGTCAGCATCCGGGGTGAAGGCCCGAGCCCTTCGATCGCCACCAGCTTGCGAACGTTCTCCGGGTAAATGCCGGCGTACCGCAGCGAGATGTGCCCACCATACGAGTGCGCGACGATCGTCACCGGCGACAACTGCTTCTGGTGGATCAGCTGCGCGAGATCATACACGCAGGACCGCGCCGAATAATCGCCATCGGCCGACCAGGCGCTGTCGCCGTGCCCGCGCAGGTCGGGTGCGATGACGTGCCAGTCAGCGCTCAGCGCTTCGGCCACCCAGTCCCAGCTGCGGCAATGGTCTCGCCCGCCATGCAGGAGAATCAGGGGCGGGGCATCGGTATTGCCCCAATCCACATAATGCAGCCGCAGGCGCTGCGAGAAATAGCTGTGAGATGTCGGACCTGTGATCATGACGTCCAGATAGACGCCCGGTCACCCGGGCGTCCAGCCCAGAAAACGCCCGCCTGACCGTTGCACAGCTGGCCGGGCCCGCTAGGGTCTGGTCCAGCAAATCAATGCGACCTGAACCGGCGCAACTGTTCTTGGGGAGGATATAATGAAGCTTGCACTTGGAACGGCCATCCTGGCTGCGTGCTGCCTTGCCGCAGCGGCGGCCGCCGATACCGGTAAAGCAACGCCGGCAACCGTCGCAGCCAATGAGGCCTTCGCCGAGGGGCTTCCCTGGTCAGACACCAGCGAAGCCGAACTGGCGGCCAGGGGCTTCATTGCGACACTGGAGGATACACGCATTCTGGCGGCGGACGGACGTGTTGTCTTTGACGCAGGTGCTTATGACTTTGCAGAAGGCAGCCCCCCGGAAACGATGAACCCCAGTCTCTGGCGCCATCTTGGCCTGCTGAACAATCACGGCCTGTTTGAAGTGGTGCCGGGGCTCTGGCAGGTGCGCGGCCTCGATATCTCGGTGATGAGCATCATCGAGTCCGAAACCGGATATATCGTGGTCGATCCGCTCACCGCCACGGAAACCGCGGCGGCGGCCATGTCCCTGGTGCGCAGGCATATTGGCGATCGCCCCATCGCGGCGGTCATCTACACCCACAGCCACGGCGACCATTTCGGCGGCGTGAAAGGCATCGTCAGCGACGCTGACGTGGTGTCCGGAAAGGTCCAGATTATCGCGCCCGATGGCTTCATGGAGCACGCGGTCAGCGAAAACCTCATTGCCGGGCCTGCCATGAGCCGCCGGGCGAACTACCAGTTCGGAACCCGCCTTACGCCGGGACCGGCCGGTCAGGGCGGCGCGGGTATCGGGACCGGCCTGCCTAACGGATCGATCAGCCTGATCGCGCCGACGTATACGGTCACGAAGACCGGTGAGACACTGGTCATCGACGGGATCACGATCGAGTTCCAGGTCACGCCCGGTACCGAAGCACCGTCCGAGATGAACTTCTATCTCCCGCATCTGCGGGCGCTGTGCCTCGCCGAAAACGCCAATCCGACGATGCACAACATCCTTCCGCCGCGCGGCGCGCTTGTTCGCGATGCAAAGGGCTGGGCGGACTATCTCTCCGAAGCGATCCGTCTCTACGGCGACCGGACAGACGTGATGTTTGTCTCGCACGGCTGGCCGCGCTGGGGAAAGGATGAGGTCGGCGCCTTCATGTCATCGCACCGTGATGCGTACAAATACCTCCATGACCAGACCGTCCGCCTGATGAACAAAGGCAACACGGCGGAGGAAATTGCCGAGGTTATTGAGCTGCCGGCCAGCCTCGCCTCGAAATGGTATAACCGCGGCTATTACGGCACCATGGCGCACAATTCCAAGGCCGTGTACCAGCGCTATCTCGGCTGGTACGACGCCAATCCGGTCAACCTCAATGCGTGGCCTCCGGAAGAGGCCAGCAAGCGCTATGTCGAGGCGATGGGCGGCAAAGGTAAAGCTTTGCGCACCGCGAAGAAGGCCTTCAAGGCCGGGGATTATCGCTGGGCGGCCGAAGTCGCGGGCCATCTCGTCTTTGCTGATCCCTCCAACACCAAGGCGCGCGAAGCGCTCGCCGAGGCGTTTGAGCAGATGGGCTACCAGGCCGAAGGCTCGCTCTGGCGCAACATGTACCTGACAGGCGCGGCCGAAGCCCGCGCCGCGCCGACTGGCAGTTCCATCTCCACGCTCTCAGCCGATGTCGTCTCCGCTATCTCTGTTGAGCAGGTTTTTGACATGCTGGCTGTCCGGGTGGATCCGCAGCGGGCTGAAGGAAAGTCTGTCACGATTGCCTTTGAGTTTCCGGACCTGAAGGAAACGCGGATCGTCAGCATCCGGAACTCCGTCCTGGTTCACGAAGCCAGCTCGGGACAGACGCCGGAGGCAACCTTTACGCTCCCCAAGCCGGCCTTCCTGGGAATGATCTTTGCCGGGCAGAAGCCGGTCGATCTGGTCTTGAAGGGTGTCTTGTCGATCAAGGGTGATCCCGCCGCGGCAGCCACGCTACTGGGCGTTCTCGATCCGCCGGCAACGCCTGAGCTGTTCGCGATCGTGACCCCTTGAAAGCGATCGCTTGTTCAGACCGGTGAGGCTGGCGGCGGCATCCTGGCTCTGCCGGCCGTCACCGTGTCGATCAGGCGAAGCACGGCGGCGAAGTCGTCGAGCAGCTCCCGGACACGGTCGGCGCTGTCGAGCGGCTTGAACATCGAACCGGGCTCGAACAGGTTTCCGCCCTGTACGGTGATCAGCATTTCTCCGCCGTCAAATGCGGCTTTGAGCTTGCCGCCCTTGAACACCGTCTCGAGATCGACGAGCTTCTGCATGAAGTCCGGCGTCAGCAGATACCGGCTTTCGACCTGATCTGTTGTGTACACTTCGAAGATTTTCTCGAAGACGGGGTCTTCCAGCATCGCCCGCTGCATGCCGTTGCCGCCGCCGAAGCGGTTGAAGAAACCGGCGTCGCGCGTGACCAGCGTCCGGCCGAAGAAGCGCTTGTGGAAATCCAGTTTCAGACACTGGCCCCGGAATACCGTCACCCAGGTCGTCCGTGTGCGGCCTTTAGAGTCAGTCGTGGTGCGCTTCTCTTCAAGGTGCGCTTCGAAAAGCTCGAAATCGACTTCGCCCCGCTTGCCGGTCACCAGGTCTTCAAAGCTGTACCGGTCCCATCCCGGAACCACGCCGACTTCCTTGTGCCGGTAGATCGTGTCGCATGTGCCGGGTTTGGGCGTGAAGGCCAGGTCGAGCTGCCGGGCGATGGGTTCAATGATCAGTAATTTGGCTTCGCCCGCGAGGCGGGAAATGTCCATATTTCCCACGAAGATAACGCCTGCACCGGCCAGTCCTGCCACGACCGCGACGGCGGGCATCTGCAGGACGACCAGACCAAGACCTGCGCCCGCCGCTATCACGGCCCCGCCAATCCAGCGCGCCCGGACGGCCTTCGCCGCGGCGGCGACCCGTTCAGATTCGCGGGCAATCAGGTTCGGCCGGATCTCCTGCTCATAGATGCGTTCGAACCCCTTGAACTCTTCTGGCAGATCGCCGAGCGAGAGCGGCGCCGCGGTCGCCGGATCTGTTGCTCGCTCGGTCATGCCTTCAGTCCTCGGTCTGGAGCCTGCAGCTTAGGCTGTGTCGCCGGCGCCCGGAAGAGGGCGCCGCCGCCGGCCATCAGATATCGGCGTACACATGGCTTTCGCCGGCAAAGCCTGGATGTGTCACCGCGCCTTCGTGAGCCGGGCCCACAAGTTTTGCGAACTTGTGCAGCGCGCCGGATCCATACCGGGTCGTGCGCGGCGTCCACTCGCGCTTGCGGTCCGCCATCTCGGCAGGGGTCCACCGAACATCGATCGTGCCCTTGAGAGCGTCGAGCGTGATGATGTCTCCGTCCCGCAGCAGGCCAATAGGCCCGCCTTCGGCCGCCTCCGGCCCGACATGCCCGACGCAGAACCCGCGGGTTGCTCCCGAGAACCGCCCGTCGGTGATCAGGGCCACCTTGTCGCCCATGCCCTGGCCGTAAATCGCGGCGGTCGTCGACAGCATCTCGCGCATGCCGGGTCCGCCCCTCGGCCCTTCGTACCGGATCACCAGCACGTCGCCTTCCTTGTACTGGCGGTCCCGGACGGCAGCGAAGCAGGCTTCTTCGCCGTCGAATACGCGCGCAGGTCCGGTAAACGTGAGTTCTTTGAGGCCGGCCACTTTCACGATGGCGCCGTCGGGTGCGAGCGATCCCCAAAGGCCCACGACGCCGCCATTCGGCGACAGGGGATCGGACGCTTCACGGATCACTTTCTGATCCTTGTTGAACACGACGTCCTTCAGGTTTTCCGCAACGGTCCTGCCTGTCACGGTCATGCAGTGGCCGTGGATCAGGCCTGCATCATAAAGTGTCTTCATCAGCATCGGAACACCGCCCGCTTCGCCGAAATCCTTGGCGACATAATTGCCGCCCGGCTTCAGGTCGGCAATGTAGGGTGTCTTGGCGAAGATCGCGGCGACGTCCTTGAGGTCGAATTTCACGCCGCACTCATGCGCCATTGCGGGCAGGTGCAGCGCCGCGTTGGTCGAGCCGCCCGAGGCAGCCACAACCACCGCCGCATTTTCAAAAGCCTCCCGCGTACAGATATCGCGCGGACGGATGTTCTGCTCGATCAGCCGCATCACGGCCCGGCCGCTTTCCACGCAGTATGCGTCGCGCTCAAGGTAGGGCGCCGGCAAGGCCGAGGAGAGGGGCAGGGCGAGGCCGATCGCTTCGGACACACAGGCCATTGTATTGGCCGTGAACTGACCGCCGCAGGCGCCGTCACCCGGACAGGCGATTTTCTCCAGCGCTTCCAGCTTGGCACTCGACATCTCGCTCGAGCCGGCCGCGTGCGCGCCGACCGCCTCAAAAACGTCGAGCACGGTCACGTCCTTGCCTTCGAACCGGCCAGGCAGGATCGATCCGCCGTAGATGAATACCGAAGGCACGTTGAGACGCAGCATCGCCATCATCATCCCGGGCAGCGACTTGTCGCAGCCCGCCACGCCGACCAGCGCATCATAGGAATGCCCGCGGATTGTCAGTTCGACCGAGTCGGCAATCACGTCGCGGCTCACCAGCGACGAGCGCATGCCCTCGTGTCCCATCGCGATGCCGTCGGTGACCGTGATCGTGCAGAACTCGCGCGGCGTGCCATCGGCCTCCTTGACGCCGACCGACGCGGCCTGCGCCTGGCGCATCAGCGCGGTGTTGCACGGCGCCGCTTCGTTCCAGCAGGAGGCGACGCCCACGAAGGGCTTCCTGATGTCCTTCGTGGAAAGACCCATCGCGTAATAATAGCTGCGATGCGGGGCCCGTTCCGGCCCCTCGGTCACATGGCGGGAGGGCAGGCGGGATTTGTCCCAGGACTTGGTCATTGACGTGCTTTCCGTGTCGGTGTTCCGAGACAAGGGCGTAGCGCGCAATTTCCTTCCGGAAAAGCGCTTATTCGGCGCGGGAAAGGGCGGTCTGTGCCCTGAGAGGCCCGGTCAGGCCAGGTCAGGCCAGATTGGCTAACGCGGTTCGGGCAAGGCTGAGTTTCTCCCGCCGAAGGGTCCAGTCCTTCACGCGCTCGCGGTTCTCCTCGACGATCTCTTCCGGCGCCCGCGCGACGAAGTCGGCATTCCCCAGCTTCTTCTCGGTCGAGGCGATGTCCTTCTCGAGGGTCCCGATTTCCTTGTCCAGCCGCTTGCGCGCTTCCGCCCGGTCGATCAATGCCGCAATCTGCAGCGCGACCACCGCCGAGCCGACCAGTGTCGACACCGATCCTTCCGGCAGGGCCTCAGCCGTGCCGCTCTCCTCCAGCCTTGCCATCCGCCGCAACACGTCGCCGTGCCGCTCGAGACGTTCGCAGTCCTGCGCGGAGGGATTGACC